>Ga0307517_10000505_pt1 | contig 67049 bp, 61 predicted proteins | sample 23_EM_MG_FD_194515 | JGI IMG/M metagenome (GOLD analysis project Ga0307517, IMG submission 194515) | Populus trichocarpa ectomycorrhiza microbial communities from riparian zone in the Pacific Northwest, United States - 23_EM | ecosystem: Host-associated > Plants > Roots > Unclassified | place...
CATCTGCGAGGATGACACCATCAACAACGAAGGAACATACACCGTCGACCACAATGATTTTTCTCTCATGCTACTAGACCGTCCCCACATTGCGAATTATGTGCGCCGTATCCGTGTTTTTATGTCAGGTAGATGCGCCTTCGAGCAAGCTCAAGTTTCATCCATCCTGTCAAATCTTTCTCAAATCGAATCGATTGCGCTCAGTGCATATCGTCATTCATGGAATAATCTGGATCCCATGTTCCGCACGGCTATTCAAAATAGTATCCGATTGCCCTCTGTAAAAGAAGTTGAAATACGGTTCTTCGATTCTTTTCCACTCGATGTTTTCGACAATTGCAAGAATCTCAGACGCTTGGTACTCGTCGGTGAATGCACTGGTGGTGAGACCGTAGCCGAGTTACCTCGCCTACGTTCCCTTGGTGTCGAGATTCAGCGCGATATGAAAAAGTAGTCTCATGGATGAAGAATTTCACCTTGGATTCCTTGTCGCTTCACTTGAACAGACATACGGATTTACCACGATCCCGAACCCTAATCGAAGCCTGTTCCGCTACCCTGGTCAACCTAGAACTCAATCATATTATTTCGGGTGAGTTATGGTCTTTTTATTTAACGGGAAGTATTTGATGATGGTGATCCAGATTCGTTTCAGATCTCCACATACCCCACCTTCCCAGGTCTCCAACTTCCCCTCCTAGATCAAATCATTATCAATTCTCATTTGCATGTTGATAATGGGAATTACTACTCCTCTCTTCCTCTTATCGCACCCTTTCTCTACTCCATACCAAGCCCTCGGGCACACCCCATTCGCCTTTGTCTTAACTTCCTAATTGTAAGCACCGCAGCCCAATTCCAATCATCTTCTGACCTTGATTGGTCTGACATCGCTGCTTTCCTTGTTCTACCCGTCTTCCGCCACCCCATCGAGTTCTACATCGCTTTTATTTCACTTGGAGATGTAATTTCTTCATTTAAACGAAATTCCGACTTGAAGAGGTTGCTTGAGACAGGGAAACTTGTCATTAAACAATACGTGTAAAATAGCTGACTACCATTTGTATTACTGGCGCCGATCTCGGAATTACTATTCTCAGGGGACATACAAGTCGCACGATTTTGGAGGGAATAATCTTAGACTCGGGTTCAATTATGCGAAGACGACTCCGGGCGGAATCATACTCAAACATTATGCGATCGGCGGCCATAAAGGCTCAGACCGTGATGGCAAGTGGATAGAGGCAAATATTGTAGAAAGTGTTGCCATACTCAAAAACCCTCCAGTCATTGTTCATTGCCCCTACAAGGGACGATTGACCAGGAAACCCAATCATAGACCCCAACTTCCAACGAGAGGAGAACAAATAAATGCTGCTCAGGCTTTCGTCCCTCGACTCGAACCCGGCATTCAGAATTCTCCCATTCCCATTGCGACGTCAGATACCACAGCTACTTTGTCTTCGAATTCCAATTCTTTCGGGACCAGTACCGTCATTGCTGTCGCAAATACGAAACCTAACAACACTGGTACGGACATTGCCACCGACCTCAGTTTCGCAGTGTCTGTCGTACCTGCAGCTGGCAAAGTTACCGAGGGACGAATGAAAACCAGAGGTGATTAATGCAACCACTTTCAACTCGATCGCATGTTTACATTGATGCTGGCTGCATAAAAAATACACCGGTACCGCAGAGACGGATGGAACCACAACGATTCTTTGGAGACTTAAGCTCACCTGGCAAGGTCAGGGGCGTCGTGATCGAGGGTAATCGTAAAATGTTTTATGTAAAAGGCTGTGCAGAATTCGGAACCCAACCTATCCCAATTAAAATGATAGTCCGGTGACCTCACCATGATCGATTCGATCCGGGGAAGAGATAAGATGTATGAAATCTCTGGAGCTTCGAGGGCAGATACCGTATCAAAGAAGAAAATCCGGGCACCTCGCACATAATTCTCGACATGCGGACGCTAAATTGATATGCGAGACGACAACGTTCGAAGATCTTGAAGGTTTGAAGACTGGGAATGTGGAAGGTGATTTGGGAGTAAACGTAGCCATTGGCTAGTTGTGGAAAGTCGACTGAACATGTTTCGAGGTCTTCTGCACTCTGATCAGGCCTTCACCACCCCAGAATATCTACGATCTCTGTTGGGATCATTGTTGGTTGTGGATCATGATTGTAATGACCAATTGTGGTAGCTAATCAGCATTTGGATTTATTTGGGACGTGACTGTGACGGGCGTCTACCACGTTGAATCCAGGTTGTTCAAACTCAACGTTCACCGTTCAGACGCAGACTCGACATTACCAGTCTCCTTGGATAGTGTTACGGAATTAGTTTCGTTCGCCATTTCTGTAGCAGCTGGTATTCAGCCTACCACAGACGTGGCCACGCGGAATGCTTCCAGTTGAGCTCACTGACTCCATCTTGGATTTTCTCCACGACGACCATGCCACCCTCACAGTTTGCTCCAGAGTATTTCCCCGGCAATTGGTGGAACGACACCTTTACGCAGAAATCACATTTCCCATGATGCACCAGACGACAGCACATGTCGTCGAAAGAACTTGTGGGGACCCTCGCTCCATTGACCCGACAGCATTTCAAGTGCTTCTGGTTGAGAGCCCTCATGTCGCCAACTATGTTCGCAGACTACGCATCGAGGTCGTCACACAATCGGGTTCGGGGTACGACCCCGCCTTGAGTTCATGTGGGGACGAAATTTCGCCACTATTGTGCAAACTTACTAGGCTTGAATCTGTCACCCTCACCCCGAAGGGAATGAGGGTTATGTGGGACGCTTTGGGTGACGTTTTCCGTTCGACTTTCTTCAAGACTCTTTGTCAACCGACAATAAAAGAAGTCAGTATTCTCAACATCGGTCGTTTTCCCCTCTCGTTGTTAGATGATTGCAAGACCCTCCAGAGTCTGTCCCTCCAGGGCACATTCTTGGATATCGACTTGGAATCCACGTCACCTTACCCACGGCTTCAGTCTCTTCGGATCATCGACCAGCTCAGTTCCCAGGTGTTTCTCACCAGGTTGTTCACCTCATGGGCAAACACGAACAGCATCCGTTCACTCATCCTGAAGCTTTCCATGTACTGCACTGGGTTTCTTGATAAACATGTGATTACCCGCCTATTACAGGCCTACTCAGGTTCCTTGACCAGTCTTCGAATCGATTTCCCGGACTACGAGGGTGAGCGAATCAATGATCAACTGCATTCTAGTTGTTTCGATCTTATAATTAAACAGTCAGAGGAACCGAGCTCGATGTCGAACAAATTGCTCTCATTCGTGAGTTGGCCGTTTCCCTCGCTTCGCTCCCTCGTCTCAAACGGGTCACCTTCCACGTGTCGATGACGATTCTACCCCAGCGGCCGCCCACCGATCAACCCGATGCGAATGATATCCATTCGGCGATGGAGCGACTCCTTACCAAGTTACCTCCAACCTTCAACTTGTCGGTCTACTTTCGGTTTCTCTTTCCGAACGGTTCAATGGTCCCCTCTTCGTCATTGATCATGAACTTCCTCATTCCTCCAACTTTTCAACGTCCAGCCAAGATTTTTGTCAAAGTCGTTGGCGGCGTAGACCCATCATCTGCAGACCCAATCGTCCTGCTCCACCTTGATACCAGTCTGAACCGGTTGGTCGAGGAAGGGGTTATTTTGATTCGGGCAGATAACGACTAGCATCAGTAGCTATAGATCTACTTTCGCAACTTACATTATCAATGCATTCATACATTTTGCAATCCGTCAAGGCAATTTGGGGATGCTGGCACGACTGAGGGTAGATGCGAAGCAGATCACTGTCTGCCGGGTCTGGTCCGACGGTTGGACCCTTCGCAAGCTATTCTATATTTTACTCCAAGACATTTCAACAAAGAGGTACTTTTTATGGCAACAACAACCGCTTGTATTTGGATATGGAAATTTTGAGGGGTGTACATTAATATATTGTGCCTTATTATTCGGTAATCGGGCCGAGGTGCCATGTGTTTGGCTTTGACTTGAAGAACAAATCCAGTTTCGCCGTTGTCCACGACGTCCACGACGCAACTCCCATCATGTCAAGCGACGTCGAACGGTCGGACTTGATTGACACGTAGGTTTTACATACCTCATTGAATAAAGACTATAACTTCAGTCTAGGTCCTATGCTGACCTATTTACTCAACTCTCCAATCCGAACCATGCCGCTGAGCCCACTCAGGTCTTGGAGTCTCTGAAGCTACGCAAAGAGCGACTCTCCAACATTATAGATGTGTTTGGAAAACCATCTAACGCGTCGAGGAAAGCTGTTGAAACGGGGAGTGTGACATTAGCCGATGGTGTGGTGATTCACGTTGGTGAAGTGGACAAGGCTTATGTCTTCGCTATCAGCCAGCAGTATCAGGTGGATGAGGTTCAAGCACTTATTCTCATGCGCTCATTCTTTTACAACTCTGGCATGCCAGATGTGTCAGACAGTGAAAAAGCTGCAGCAGAACTCGCGGAGGCCATCGGGGGTTTCTATTTTCTCGAATGCTTGAACAGCGCCCGAATTCTTATTCCTTTGTTCCGTGCAAGAGAAGATGAGACGGAATTATTCTACAAGGTCGCCGTCGAATTCCTTCCACAAATTATTCCGGATGGACCGAAATTTGCTCAAACTGTTCTCGATGCCTACCTCGAGAAGACTAAACGGACATTGCCTGAACGATATGGAGAGGACCCAAAGGCGGCATCAACATGGGCTAAGCAGAATTTAAAGGAACAATTGGTTTTACTTGAAGTTTTGTTTTGGACTATGTGGGGGTTTGTACCGTGTGGGGGTCCAATCGTGGTCACAATTTTCAGTGCGGCGTATGACACGAACCTGGGATCGATACAGGCAAACAACACACTCCTTTTGGATGACGAGAGTCGATGTACCCTAGAGGATTGTGCTGCTATCTGGATTCTCATTACGATTGAAATCCTCGAGCTCGAGGAACTCGCCGAACCGGACACAATCGAGTTATCCGACACACCTTCGCGTCCTGGCTTTTATTGTTCCTCACCAGACAGTCTGCAAAAGTTGCACGAAATCGTAATTTCGCATCAGAGCAGTCAGTACAGCGTTACCTTCCTGGCGTGGACATTCGTGATCTCGCGTCTGAACACCCGAGCTGGAGAATTATCCGAAGTCTCACCGTCATTTTCTTCCTTCCTCGATACCTTGAACCCACCCTTAAACCGACCGTATTCAAAAGATAGGGAGCCTTTACATGTGCAGATGGTTAAAGCAAGCTTGGAGCCTGAAGTTGGTCTATTCAAGCTTTTGGAACATCTCCTCACACGATCTCCGTTATTTGTGACTTCAATAGCATGGAGGCAAGGGTCTTGCATCACCGATCCAAATGCTATTGCTTATAGGTCTGTTATGAAAGGTGCGACTCTTCATGCTTTTCCTATGAACCGTTTCCGATACGTTTTACTAGGGCTTATTGTTGCGCTTGCCGAGCTACAACCTGTGGAATTATTCCCAGATTTCGAGGGGTTTATGGAGATCTGGATTGCTTTGTACGGACGGAGCGAAAGTTCCTCAGTTGCGGGCATCTGCAATCAATTCTGGCAGGCGGATTGGCAACACGGCATCGCACGACGCGCCATCTTCGATACCGCACGGTCTCGCTTCCCCGTTCAAGTCAAACCTCTTCTTCGCCTTCTCCGCGCTATGTCTGGAACTGGATTTCTCGATACCGACCCCTTGTATGTTGCTGAATCGGCACAGGACACGCTCCTAACAGAAGACCAAAACCTGTGCAGTCGGTTTGTCTATCATTACTTCCTGAAGCTTCCTTCGTATACGCATATCGTACCCACTTCCGCGTGTACTGGACCTCAGGCACTGTATGAAAGACAGACAGAGCGATTTGGGGGTCCATCCACGAGCTCCATTTTGATCTACCACAATCTCCGACCAATACGCCTGCCAGGTGGATCCATCCTTCCAGCAAAGTCCACCGGACGATTGCTTAGTAGTGACGGAGGCGAACACGTCGTTATTTGTTGGCAACATCAACATTCGGGATGGAAAGTGATTCTCGAGATCCTCACAGATTACGTCAACAAACGCCGGATGGACTTGGGTTCTGGGGCCAATTACCACGGTGTGTCATTTGGTCCTCGCCGGGGCCAGATGCACAAAAGTTTGCGCATTGAGGATATTGGTATGGAGCTTGATACTGAAGGTGATGAAAGCACAGTAATCGATACCTTGGACCTCGTTCGTTGCGTGATAAAGGACAACCCAAGTCTAGCTGCTACACTCATACATGAGTTGGAAGACAACGAGCCGGTCGTGTGCCACACCGTAACCGAATCGCAACCACCAGATCTCGTCCAGTTGACCACCCTGATTCTGGAAGAAGCCTTATCCCGAAATTCCTATCCCCAAAGTTCATCTTGGACGAAACTCATCACATCGGCAATGGCAGTTCTGTCTGCTTTGCTCTCCATTCCTTCATACTCTAACCGAGTTTGGTTATATATCAGAAGCACTACTGCGCTATTTGGCGGCAACGGTACCGACGGGAAGCTCCCTGCCTTTGCTTCAGTCGCTTTGGCGTCCGAGAAGGCAACTGGACAGTACACTATGACACTCGCGCTTCTGCACCTTGTAGACAGCCTTTTCCAGCAGGCTTATAGTTCAATTTTACCGGACAATGCCAAGCTGATGCAGCTGAAGGAAGAGGTTTTGTTGAGGGTAATGCGTTTCGTCCATGGCGGTATCTGGGTTGAACATTTGTCATGGAAGTATAATCAGCTTGGCGACCGATTCGAGATCGGAAAGAGGGTGTTGGGTCTATACATAAAAGTTCTGGTCAATACGCCTCCAACAAGTGTCACAGATGGCCCATTCCCTCTCCTAGCTCAAGCTGTTGCAGATATACTCTTATTCAAGGGTACGACGTCGGCTATTAACCCCATAATCTCGATCATAGCTTTCGGCGAGCAAATGCTCGGGACACTTTGGTCTACGCGAAGATACGGAGATATTCGCAGACTCATATACCTTCTTCTCTCAACGCTTCGGCTGTCGCGACTACTTTTGACCTACAAGCTCAACTCTGCGATCGCCAAGCAGCCGTGTCTACTAGAGCAAGCGCTTTCCGTCCGTGTTGTTAGCAACGGGTCTCTCAAAGAAAGTTTGCATGTGCTTCATGACCCGATCGATATCGTAGCTGGCTACATTAAAAACAGGGAGATTGGCGCAGATGTACCCGTTGAAGCCACGAGGGTGTTATCCGCCCTTCTTTCTTCTTTATCCGCATCGCAATCGTCACCTCCAACCCTCATTGGTCATTTTTCCAACTCTGAAGCGACAGTAGCGTCTCTCATACGAATTATTCAACATCCATATGATGAGCTTGCGCTTCGGAAGGCGGTTTGGAACTTTGTTTCATTGGCAGTCGATAAGGAACCTGCTTTGGCAGGCTTACTTGTTGCCAGGAAGTCGGGGAATACTGAGGACAAGAGGAAAGGAGCATGTAGTGGAGACAATGGCAAAGGAAAGGCAAAGGAAGGGGAACCTAGTAAGGAGGAGAAAGTGGAAGTGGATATTTTGGGTTACAAGAACAACGCCCTCGATGCCGCATGTGACATTCTTGTCAATTGGAAGGCCATATGGGAAGCCAATCCTCTAATTTTATCCTGTGTATTGCGTTTCTTGGATGTTGTCTGGCGACATGCGTTGGAACACAAAACCATGCTGGAACCTCTTCGCAAAAGCGGTGAATTCTGGGAGCGAATCGTGGCTATCGCATGTTATGAAGTGGGGCCTGTCCCTGAGTACACTCCTAGTGAAATCATCGTGGTGGACGGAATCCGACGGTCGTCTTTGCATGACAATATTCAAGCTCATTCTTACCGCACTCTGGTCAAGTCCTATGCCCTTCATATTCTCACACGGGACATTGGCTTGTATCTCCACTTACATCGTTCTGAAGTGCCGCTGAAGAAACCCGAGAGTTATCTCAAATTGGAACCTTATCTCAGATCTCAAGATCATTTGACCGATCTCTTGGCTGAGGCAGCTCCAAGTTCCTATGCACCTCACTTCCACGATCAAGTAGTCGCCTTATTACAGGAGCACTTCCAGGGCTTAACTCTGTCTCAGCTAGAGCAGCAGGACCCTGTATATGATAGAGAATACGGCGAAAATTTCGGATTTACGATCAGCCTCCTTCGGCTCCGTCTACAGGCGTATACCCTTCCGCCTGACACAATGGATGACCCTTCAGAAGATGTGGAGAAGCTCTTGATGACCGTCAATCTCAATCTCTCTTTGGCCCACTCTGAAACCTCGCTTATTGAAACTTGGAATGCTTTACTGACGCAGGTAATCCCGTATATGAGGATGGACACGGCACTCCGGCCTCATGTCCTTGCCGTTGCTGCCAGTATCTCCTACGACATCGCATCGGAGAAGAGGTCAGGAGAAATGATGTCTAACATTCATGGCGCAAGACTCTCGCTTGTCCTCGTGCTGCTGGAAGTCGCTTGGTTCTCATCCAAAGACACAAAGGCAGAATTAGAATCTTTCATGGAGCTTACCCGCAACCTTCGCGGTATCGTTCTTAATGAAGGTCAATCGCCAGCAAGGTCACTTCTCTCTTCGTTATCAGATCCCTTCCATCGTACCCTTCTGCAAATCATTTTCTTTTTCGCAAAGCAAGCACGAAGTCTGATTAATCGCCCGAAGACATTGAATGCAGAGCAACGCTTGACGATTTCATCAACAGTGGAAGCAGTTCTCACATTCGTCATCGATGCTCTCCGACTGGTGTTTGTCGCTGGACGCAGCAGGTCCGATATTGATCTGGATCGAGATATGGAGCTTCTCGTCGCCGTTTTCGAGCAATGCACGCGACCAGATCTCGTGACAACGTCAAACTTCTGGTTAGCGAGATGTCAAGAAATGGACGTTATCCATGCTAGTTTGGATTTATATGTTCATCTTGATCTTGCTGGATCGTCTGATTTACCTCTTTTGCATTCACGAAAACAACCACTCTACGCAACTCATGTCCTACTTTTCCACATGGCATTGGCTAGCAGTCCCATTGCAGCTGAACGACTCGCGAGCGAAGGCATCCTGACGGCGTACAGCAACACTCGGATAAGCTCTGTCATCAGCTCGGGTAGGCTAGACACCGTGTTACCTGAACTACCCGGACATCGAAACCCTGCACATCTTGCTTACTGCTCCATGTCTTCGATTGTGGCAATGGTTATTTCTGCATTGGGTCGACAAAACCACTATTTCGATAGCGAGGCTTGTGGATTCGTGCAATTGTACGGTGATCAAATATCTCGTGCACTTTCATGGACGATTGGGGATCCCATAACCTTACCACTTCTCGAGGAAATCGATCAAGTCGTGAACCTGTTTTATGCTATTGCAATGAGCGTTCCTTTCGCTGCGAAGCCGAACCCTGTTGTCACAAAGGTTCTTCGTGTGTTCACGACCCATGCTCTACAGCTCCTCCAGCAGGTGAATTATGCAATCACCCATCCCAATCACATCGCAAGCTTGTACGAACCGGTAACTCATGATGAACGCGTCAACTATGAGAAATCTCAATCGCAAACTGATCTCATGAAGCGGCCTATCGTTATGCACCTCATTCACAGGTTCTTCAAGCTTTCGAGCAATATTCTCGGAACCCTGATTGTCATTAGTCGTGCGGATGTTGTGTTGTCTAGTGGTGTTGATGATTGGCCCTTACAAGAGGCTTTGGTTATCCCGGTTCGTCTTCATCCACACTAAGGAGTAATTTTGGAAAACTGATTTGAAATTATAGCACTCCAAGGTAGTTTTAGGCGAACCTGCATCATTAGGCACCTTCCTTGAACTTGGCAACCGGACTCTTGACATACTGAAAGACCTTGTCCAACGGCCTCCGGGTCAGAGTATCGCGGATGCATCTGTGCTGTCGGGGTCGTATTCCACCGTACTTGGTGTTAAAGAGGGTGCGACAATCGCAAGACGGAATCTCGAAGAGATTCTTCTATATTCCGTGACTCAATTGGCGATGTGGGTATCCAAGCCTGACACGGAGAGTAGTGATTTGGCTTCAGGTATGGATGCCGAAGACGTGGAGGGTCAAACATCGATGCAAGGTCCGGGATCTGGATTGGCGACGTCAATGGCAATGGATATTTCCCGTCTCGAGAGCCATAGTACGAAGGATTTGAAGAGATCTGTTGGTGGTGGTGCAGCAGGGCCGAGGGCTTCGATTTCTGTGAGTTTGAATGAGCGAATGAGGAGGGGTATGACGGGGGAGATTGTTGGTGATTTGCACGCATTGTTGATGAAGTCAAAGTCGGTTATTGCGGCGAGTAATCAGGTTATTGGAAAACCTTCGGTAGACCTTACGCAGATACTGCTGAGTTTCCTTCATGAACGTGTTGGAAATTCGTGATAAAAAAGTACGAGTACACGATTATATTGTAGCTTTATATTTCTAGACCATCCGTTTTCTTCGTCCTTAACTGATATATTTGTATGATTGTTTGCATTTGGATCTTTCAACGAGTGAGAATGTCTACTCCGTCTTCCGTGATTAGGATCGTGTGTTCCGCACACGCAGAACGGGCACAATTCTAGATAGATTGAGTTTCGTGAGTTCTTGGTCGGTAGAGATCATTTTTACCTCTGTTGATGCGGTCCAGCCATCCGGGAAGATCCAACCTCGAGGATCTTTTCCTTGGACGACACAGGGCTGGTAAAAGGGGGGAAATGAGTGGAGAATCAGCACGGAAAAATCTGCAAACCTCGATCGTAAAACAATCGCCTGGCACCATAACCCCAGGCTCTTCATTTGCTGAAAACGAACGAGTTGAGAGAGGGTGTAGGCTATTGAACATGCGAATGCTACGTACGATGGTGTAGGATATACGGGGGAGAGTGAAAGACCCTTCCGATTCCATGACCCGCAAACATTGATGAGACGGAATAGTCTTTGCGAGATATCACGTCGTAGACTGCCCTGCCGATACCGTTGAAAGGCTTGCCTGGTCCGCAGGCGGATATGCCATGCTCAACTGCAAGGTTGGTGATAATAACCAGCTCCCTGCCAGGTTCATCCTAAGTGAGTGGGTCAACGATGTGTAGGTGACTGCAATAGCCTCATGCGTACCACCTCGCCTACGAGAAAGGTTTGTGATGTGTCTCCGTGATATCCGTTTATGTAGACGGTGATGTCAATGTTGATAATGTCTCCGTCTTCTAATTTTCGACTGGGATAAATGGGTTTTTTTTTTAAAAAAAAAAGAGGTCAAGAAAGGAGCTGAGGCTTTTTTACTCGTCTGGGATGCCATGGGCAATGATATTATTGACGCTGTGGTTCGAAGAACAAAGTCAGAGGTTTCCAACCTTGACAGACAAAACTGTACCTTGTACAACACGAACGGGGAAAACCTCGATAACGTAGAGGTGCGGGATATGCTGAATGTTGGATTATGAAGTCATGTATGGCAGAATCGATGCTATTAGTCGTGGTACCAACCTAAAGTCAATTAGTACAAGAGTTTTGGAGAACGACCCTTGCATACTTCGACTAGACTTTTTGCAAATTCTCTAACGCCCTTTGCCAACCTCCCCGCTTCTCGTAACTTGATTTCTTCATGGGTTCCGAGGCTTATTCTCCCCTCATCGCTCTTGGAATACGACGGTCTGCTAATATGATGAGGAACAGACCGTGGTCGGATGTGTGAAGTGCCAAAGACAAAGGGTTCCTGGGGAAGAATAACACTGTACGATCCGAAATCGTCTGGACCTGCAGAATTAGAAAAGTAACGAGAGCATCTAAATTTACAGAGTCTTGCGAGACGGAGCATGTCGCAACTCTTACTCGAAGTGATCGCCCGGCCCGGCCTCTTCTAATTGAACACTGTCCACAACAATTTCGTCGTCGTCAACAATGTCGAAGCGGAAAGTTGCTTATTTCTACGACAGTACGTTCTTGTCCTTGTTTATTATCACAATATTGAATCAATAATCAGCCGAAATTGGTGCATACTCATATGGACTGGGTCACATCATGAAGCCACAACGAATGCGAATTACGCATGAACTGATAACGGCGTACGATATGTTGGACAAAATGCATATAATTGTGAGCTCAAAGAAGATGATAAAATAGGTTATAATTCTAAAACATGGAACTCAAATCAGCGGCCAAAGCGATGTTCACCCGAGAACATGACCTGGTTTCATACCGACGAATACGTTCATTTCCTGCAAACGGTCACACCGGAGACGGCGGAGAAAATGACATTTCATGGGACACGGTGTATGTCAGTGCTGGCCTCTGCTTATACGTTAACAAACCGAAATGTGGTCATCGATATCTAGTTTTGGTTGGTGAAGACAACCCGGCCTTTGAGGGAGTGTTCGAGTTTTGCTCCATCTCCGCAGGTGGTTCTATATGTATGTGTTTCCTTGTTGTGTCCACTATTTCTTCTTTTCCCGGTTCATGGGTTGAATGTTATATCAGCTTCTTCTGTTCACCTTTCCCATCTTATTTGACTGAAGTTTTCACCCTTTAACAGGTGCAGCTGAACGAATAGCATCCGGTTCAGCCGACATCACCATAAATTGGGCTGGCGGTCTGCACCATGCCAAAAAACGCGAAGCCTCCGGGTTCTGTTATATCAACGACATTAACCTCTCCATTATCGAACTCCTCCGAACCTATCCACGTGTATTGTACATCGATATTGATTGCCACCACGGAGATGGCGTGGAAGAAGCGTTTTATACGACTGATAGGGTGATGACTTGCAGCTTTCATAAATTTGGCGAATATTTTCCTGGGACGGGAACTCAAGAGGATCGGGGGAGAGGGAAAGGAAAGGGATATGCTGTCAATGTCCCTTTGAAAGATGGGATTACAGACGAAGCATTCAAAGGAGTATTCGAACCCGTGTGTGATGTCACTCTTTTGGGTGATTTCGTATGCTTATATGCCCGTTCTTCTAGGTTATCGCAAAAATCCTGGAAGTTTTCCGACCTTCGGTTGTTGTTCTTCAATGTGGAGCGGATTCACTAGCAGGCGACAAACTCGGATGCTTCAATCTCACCATGCATGGTCACGCAAACTGTGTTCAATTTATCAGACAACAAAATGTACCCTTCATTCTTCTTGGCGGAGGAGGGTATACAGTCAAAAATGTTGCACGGGCGTGGACGTACGAGACTGCTTGCGCACTTGGGATAGAGAATGAAATTGACCTAAACTTGCCTTGGAATGACTATTTCGAGTGGTTTGGGCCGAGGTATCGGCTGGAGGTGCCTGAAAACAATATGGAAGATCTGAATACGAAAGATGGTTCCCTGGATATCATTCGGTGAGTGATATATCTAAGTATCCCTGTCTGGTAAACTGTTTTTGTTTTTGAATAGGACAACTGCACTGGAACAGCTACAAGAACTCAACTTTGCACCTTCGGTTCAGATGCAAGATGTTCCTCGAGAAAGTTTATCCCATCACCTCGGGTTTCGAAAAGACAATCACGAGGAAAGAGATGAACTTGACAAAAAGCTTGCTCGTATGTTTTCCTTCCTAATTCCGTTGCCTCGTCATTCATTACCGATAAATCAGAACACGCGAGATACGTATACCAGCTCCAAGATGGCGACTCGACGACGGATGAGTCCTCCGATTCTGAAGAATGGGAATCAGACGACTCTTCAGCAAGTTGGCGTCGTGGAAGTGCAGGAGCCTACCCTCGTTCATCCTCCGTCTCCCGCGTCGTCAATGGAAGCAGTGGACGGTTCGGGAGTCAACCTCCCAATGCGGCAGCCAAGAAACGGATGAGCCTTCTTACTGGCAAATATTTTGATGTGCCAACCTATGAAGGCGGGTATGAGCATTACGAGTATGGTATGGTGATGAACGGAAAGGGTTCGTCGTCCATGGGTAGTGTGGTTGGCAACATGAACGCAACGCTGATGACAAGGCGGAGGTTCTTTCAAAGCACTGAGGGGAGTAGATGGAATGAGGAGCTGAATGTGGTTGATGAAAAGGTGGAGAGGGCAAGGGATGCATTAAAATATCAGGTTAGGCCACAGGATCTTGTCGGAATTGTGGACAGAGGAAGGATCGGAGAAGATGAGGATGAGGAGGATGAGGAGGAAGACGAGGTCACTATGTCCGTGGATTCATGATGAACTTCCGTGCGTCTGTCTATTCCTTGTAGGTATGTCGATAAAAATGTTACAGGAAACCCAATGACACAGGAAATAAGGCTTCGTGAGAAATTGTAACACACGTTACTAGTATTTCTAACGTATTGTTCGTAACAAATGGATGCTAACCTTGTGCTAACCATGAATTTGTCGATGGAGACTACCAGAGATCCTGAAGCTATGCCTAGAAAGCGTATCTACGATCCTACTGTGATTCTTCAATGACGGAAGAAGGCTCGGCTTTGCGTGACCCAGCGTTCCTGGAGGAATTCTCTTCCTCTCAGAAGTAGGGATTGGTTATTGCCTGGGGCGATATCGCTATGATGTTTCACGGCATTCCGATTTGTTATACAGTAAATGCTTCAGCCAACACTACGCTGCATGAACCTGACCCACCTCACTTAGAGATATCATGTTCTCATTCCGGATTCTAGATTCGAGGATGCGCGTAAAGTCCTACTAGCGGAAGGTTGTGTTGATGACGTAAGTTCGATGGACAGATCTTGGTCCTTGCAACCAGATAATCCATCCAAGTCTACCCTCATACTCTGCTTGAAAATAATCCACGACGTCCAGATCTCTTCTCGACTTTTTAATACAAGCAGATTGGGGGAATCGTGTTCCCCCCTTTGCTCCCTCTCGCATCGTCTTTCATACATGCGTTCTCTCGCTCCAAGTCAGGCATCAAAAGCTTGGGCTTCCGTTCATTGCTGAGATGCTGGTGTAGTTACACCAAGAATTTTGGATACAAGCCCATTGGTGGTGACGGTATGGAAGGTCTGCCACAAGACGAAAAATTAATGTCATTCTGGGCCAAGAGGTAGGGGATACTTCACAGAGATATCACGGTTATGGTAATAGGGATTTCGGAGCTGGCAAGGAGTAGTTCTTTTAACATTGGCCACGCTGCGCACCAGATATCAGTAGTTGGCAACTTGACTTTGTTCCGTCTCAACGGTTGTCTGCCGTTTGGTGAGTTGCAAACAGCGTGTCCATACGCTGGGTAGGGTTGATCACTAATACCTCTCAACAATAACTCCCATGGGTAGGATTAGTTCTCCAGCTGTACTACTGAACTAACTTTTTTGAAGAAATATCCGATTGCAATAATATTGATTTGTACACTGAGCGGCTGGAAGACGCTCGACAGTGGCCCTATTCCGGAATACTACAAGCAACCTGTCCGATCTCCGTTACCCTCGCATGTAAGTGTAATCCATTCTTCGTTTTGAAGCGTTAAACTTACGAATCCACCGTGACAAGCTTCGGACTTTGAGACCGCTCACTATTCTTCCGTATGCTTTCTCAGTGGACAGCAACGCGTTGTGGACCCCTCCACGCGCGTTTTATAGGTTTCCACTGTCTCTTTTGGATGCCGCACGTCTGTTAGAGCAGAAGGGCGTCCCGGGACCCATTTCCGACACCACTGACAGACAACTGAAAGATCACGCTGTGTCACTACTTCCCAGTGTCGTCGTCGACTGGTACATCCAGGAATTATACCAGTGCTTTTTGAAATACACCCCAAACGCTTTCAACCCACCTTTTTTGTAGGCGTGATCGGCGAAGATGGAACAGTCGTTAAGCTATTTGCTATTGGCGACTCGTGGAACCCTATCCTTCAATCATTGCCGGAGTTGCACACTTTCTTGGGAAGGAAACCGATTTTTATGTCGCAGCACACGAGGGTGGTCTTTGGAGGCGGCGTAGCGACCCATATTTTACCGCAAGGCTGCGGCAGGTGAAATTGGGAGTGATGGATTGAAGAACTCACATGAGAAACACATAGCTCGGATACTGCACGCGCATATAACCACCCTTTCTGAGGCACATGACATCAATACATGGAATTATTCCTCGAGTTGAGGGGTCGACTCGGAAATCAAGGTAGGAACCTGCCGAAAACATAGGTCGAGGACCGTCAGCTGCCAGATACCACCTAAATTTGATCTCAACAGCCAAGATGGTAAGGAATGGGTTTATTGTATGTCCCACTTGGTTTCGGATGCCAATGAAACAGAATGGAGGGAATCTCTTTCAGTCCAGGTCATCCCGGGGTGGCAGTTTGTTCGCCAAGCACATTTTTATAGTGCTTCAATCCACTGACCTTACGCCTGTGCTGTCGTGAATACAAAGGAAGTAAGGAGTTATCAGGCAGGAAATGATGAGGTTGGAGCACAACGAGTGCGTACTCAGGAAAGCGAACGGAACAAAATCAGTGAAAAGGCACCATACACTGCCAAGCCAACTTACTCTCAGATCCCGCATATAAAGCTTTCCGTGTGCAAGATCCATTGCTCGTTTCAGCGGTAATGATCTCGATGTACTTATCCAAGAAGTTATGTGAGCAGGTTATTGCGAACATTCACATATTTGTCCATTGCGATTTGAAGCACGACTGTCGAAAATCGAAATAACGAGAAAACGCAGGCGATCAAGTAAATGAACTCACAGTTACCGAAATTACGTGCATCATCATATGCTCAACAATCCCCTGTGAGTGAAGGAAAGTTTCCTGCAGAATAAAATGATGTTTGGGCAAAGGATAAGAACTTACAACTTGCCACCAAAGCCATTGCGTCTGCTTGCTGATCATCGTTTCCTCTAATAGCATTGATCCAATGAAAGTTTTGTGCATGGCGATTTACGTGACGCCGGCGTCATGAACCTTTTGCGCGGGGCATCACGATGCTCATTGGGCGGGGACAGAGACTTATCTTCATTTACGTTTGAATTCTGCCTTGCTTGACGGCCGTGTCTCTAAGGACCTCATGATCACAAAAGAAGACGACATGCGGGTTTTGATGAAGAAGCTCAGTGCGTTCAAATTGAGGGTCAGTTTGAGACGAAGGGTTACTAAAGGGAGGCACTAGATCAATGGAAGAACCCTGGTGGGATACCCCTGGGGTTTCAGGCTTCAAGAGGCAGCGAAACAGGTCGCGATCGAGAGGACATACCGAAAACCGGAGTCAGTAGATGATGAAAAGAAGTGTATACTAGTACTACAACCTTTTTCAGTGGATTAGACCTCTGTACATACTTCTACTTTACACTCGAAACCCAATGGGATTTCTGGGATTTGGTACATGGGAAAGAAAAATGGTGGCTTTATGTAATGTACCATAAAAAAGACACTGTTACAGAAATATCACATACACATGGGTAAAACAAGGAAGAAGCGAATATAATAAAGATAGTATGCAGTAAAGCTACATCTAGAGTAAATGAAAATAGGATTCGGTTTTGTTAACAGTATGATGTATGGTTCATGACGGGAGATAGAATGGTTTTGTGATTAGGATCCGCTCTATTGTCGATGCTTGGTGAGATTGAAACGTATCGCAAAAGCTGATAAGAGAGAAATATTTTGTAAAAATAGAAATTTTGGGGTTCAAACGAAACCGAAGTCGGAATACCGTTCAGAGGTGTGATGGAGTGTCATGAATCCCAACCTTTGCCACTCAGAAGAGCAACCAGGGCATCGCACACTTCTTTGGGATGACTAATTGTTAGGTCGTGTCCCGCTCCACTGACGATCACCATTTTCTTATCCGCCTTATCAGTGATGAACGAATCGATTTGATGGGCGTATCGGAGAGGAACGGTATAGTCTTTCGTGCCCTGAGCACGAAAATTTCAGTCCTTGCAGAATACATGGATCGAATGACTCACATGAAGGATCAATACACGCTTTCTGTCGAAACCTTTCGAATGAAAGGTGGATGTTTGACCTCTTATCGGACCTTCTCTGAGAGAGGATGACAAGGCGGCATTGTAGCCTGGTAAGTGGGCAGATTGTAAACGGACGATCTGAAAACATTAGTAACAACATCGAGCAGCAAGAATTGACAGATTTCTCACCTCTATAATGTCGTCGTTCACGCTTTGTTCTGGAACGTTTTTGTTTGCTAGACGCTGGATATATGACTTGCGAGAAGCACAAGTGTCAGGCAGGAGATGAGGATGGAAAAAAAAATACGCACACGAACAGGTCTGCTTGCAGCCAGAGTTTGAACAAGAGGCGAAGACATGAATTTGGCAGTGCGAGAAATTTCACTCGACTGCATGACAAAAATTAACAACACAGAGGTGATAATTCAGAACAACGAACCTCCATAAGACCCGCGGATGCAATGAGTCCAACGCCTTCATCAACCAGATGAGGAAATTTGTCTGTAAACGCAGCAGCGATACCACCACCCATCGAGAGGCCGACGACATTTGCCTTGTCCCATCTCAGATATTGCATGAGGAAGGCGAGTTGGGTTGTGTAAAGAGTTGAATCGTAGACTGTTTGGGGGGCATCCGAGTATCCTCTTCCGTATAGATCTAGCTAAGGCATTAGAGGGAGGGAAACAAAAAAAGAACAGGTGGCATCAACGCAACCGTAAACCAAAACGCGATAACCAATGTCTGCAAGCGCCGGGGCGACATCTTTCCATATAATTGCAGGAATAGAAAGACCATGTATTAGAATGACCTAAGAAAGAGCATGAGATCTGGAAATACACCCAAGTGAGTTCGCGTTCACCTTTTTCCCTTTTTCCGGACCGAGCAGCCAATATCGAACCTAATGAGAATGATAACCGTTTGGAACTCACGTAAAAATGTGCAGGAAAGGGTCATCGAAACAGACCTTTCCATTTGGGAACTCTGCGTAACCTCCGCCTGGGTAAAAGTCGTCCGGGTATATGGACCACGACTTTTCGGTGCGCGGCAGGCTGGCCAATGATGGATTGACGTGGACAGGCTCTGGAGGGGCAGGAAACGCGGTCATAAGATACGTCGCCATGAGCAGCATAGGAAATATAAGCAGGGATAAGGTCAAACAGTGATAAGGACTTGAGACGACCATCGCGGACGGTGTTGGGGATGCACCCCATCGATGGTGTTGAGATGAGCGTCACGTGTATTGAGCGGATCAACTCCGGACCTGAAGACAAATATGCAATTGACAATTGTAGGTGTGATGTACGAAACGTGTTTATATAAACCCAAGGGGAGGTCATCTCACATCGACAGGAGGGACCCATTCTGGCATTGCACCATCACCATCCTGCCAAGCCCACGTAAAATTTTCCTTCCCAAACGCCTTGTTCACTCTCTCAGGCAATATAGTAGAGTAATTTGGCGGAAGCTGAGAGTCATATGGTGTCGATCCAGGACGATACGTCGTCCGAGAGATCAAAGTCCCAAAATCGATACTTCTGGATGAAGCTGACGCCTTAGAAGAAGGTTGTTTTGGGACAAGGGCAATAGCAGACATCGGAGACGCCGGAAATCCACCAGAATTTGACGAAGCCATTGATATAGAAGGTATTAGACCAGAGGGTGAGGCAGTGAGACTGGATGCAGTCTGTCCAAGCGGTGCGAATACTGAAATGGATTGTTGCTGTGGCGAAGTGGTATTGGCATTGGCATTGGAGAATACCGATTGCTGACCCTGTACACCACCAAAGGCAGATACAGGTTGGACCGTTGTGGCTGTCGTTGCATCTGTGACAGGTGCGGGGGCGGGTGCGGGTGCACCAAAAGAACCGAAAACAGTGCCAGAATTGTTACTACTAGTCAACGCACTGAAGGCGTTACCCGTCGGCTGTTGTTGACCAAAAGTGGATGGTGCCCCGAACACAGACGTTGCTTGCGAGGGTGGTTGACCGAAGCCAGATGGTACATTGTTCCCTCCAACTGCACCACTTCCAAATGCCGTGGGCTGCCCTGCAAATGCAGAGAAAGCTCCTCCCGTGCCACCACTCGCTGGAGTAGCACCAGCACCAAACACAGACGGACTCGAACCAGCGAACGCGCCGAACGCGCCGGTCGCAGGCCTGATCAGGGACGAACTACCACTTGCCCCTGTTAATGGATTATTTTGCCCGAACGATGGCTGTCCGAACGCAGATGTTGTGGTAGAGGTTTGGCCTCCAGAAACTGACGAAGGTTGTCCGGCTGTTGGTTGCCCAAATACTGAAGTTGGAGTTGGGCCGAGAGTCGATGTTTGGCCGAATCCTGGTTGGCCGAAAGCAGATTGACCAAATACTGCCTGGCCAAAAGCTGGTTTCCCAATTGCAGATGTTGCGGTGTTGGTTTGTGGCCCAAGAGCCGGTGTGCCAAAGGCAGGAGTTGCGTCGTTCCCAAACAAGTTGGTCACTGCGCCGGCCAGTCGGCTTTGCTTTGTAGCCCGTTCAAAGGTTTGGTTCGTGTCGCTCCTAGCAGCCTGAAAGAAACAAATCAGATTGTTATGTCCCAGGTTGATTCGGTTTCTGCACAGTTCAGTGCCAGAACGCAGTTGAATCGAGAACGCACGATAAAAACCTGATCTGCTGCAGCTATTTGATTGGCCTCATATTGAACCTTTTCAAGAAGAGTTAGTAAGCCAACTTGACCGGAGAAATCAGGAGACACACATATTCGTTAACATTCCCTGCTTTCACCGCCGCGACAGCCTTGACGCGCATCTCCTCAGGCGAAACATCCAATCCTCCAATCAGCGTTGTTTCATTTTTAAATGGTGCATAAGAAGAGAGTGGCCATATAGGCTTCTCGCCATTTGGATTGAGATCTTGCGAAATATTGGATGAACTAACAATTTTAATTTAGTTTTCTGAACTCTCTACATTTCGACGACATACTTGTAGGGAAGATCTGTACCAGCAGCAGAGGGGCGACTCCACGATGTAGCTAAAAGGTTATCAACTTGCGATGAAACATATCGAAAACGAGCAACACACACCTCCAAAACGTCCACTGCCAGCCACCTGCGGATGATCATTCCTACAGGAATCACCAAACCGACATTCTCCTCGAAGATGAAACTGACAAACAACCTGGATACATGGTTAATTGAAAGTGTAAATTCATCCTCAAACCTCTCATACCATTGGACTATTGGAGATTACGATGACTGATCCGAGAATGTAATTTTCAACTTCAAGCTTCAAGTTCAAGACTCCGATACCTCGTGGGAGTTTACTCACGTGCTCATCTGAAAAAGGCAATCACTTTTATTTTCCAGAATTAGAAAAAAGCCTTTGCCAATTTTGAAAAAATTTGTTTGTAACAATACAAAATAAACAAAATTTAAGCATTCAAGTTCTCCTCTTAAGAACACGTTACATGACAACAAGCGGCACCTGTCCCTGTTGGATTTTACAATTGGCAAGCAAGACTGGTCCTTCAAGACTAGGCAACCCAAGAGCCATTTTTCCATTTTTTTAAATCATCTCCCACATTCCTCAGTTCTTTCCTAGGAACTAGAATCGTATTAGAATTTGAGTTAATTGATCGCACTGTACCCAAAATTTTAAATGTCAAATCAATAATATACTTGGTTCTGAAACCAGAATCATACCACGAAGGCACCCTACCTCCACACTTTTCTGAACAGACATAACTCGTAGCACCTCATGAGGCCAGCCGCCACGAATCACTGTAAACTTCAGCACACCTCATCAAATTGAATTTTTGGGCATACTTTGTTGATTAGCATAAATTGGTCCCTCTTCGTCCTCATACACTGGTTTGGATTCGCAGTCTTCCGGCTCTTCCTTCATCAAAAGAATCGAGATAATGTATTCTTGTTTCAAGTTGGTTTTGAGTTGAAGTAGGGTCAAGGCAGTACTCACCTCGGGTTCAAAGTAGTCAGTGTGACTCGGACTTTGTGTGACGCAGGAACGTCGGAGAGATGTTGATGGTTTTGACTATTTTCCAGAGCTCTTATATACGTGGTAATCAGCTGACTCCACGATACGAAACCATTCCTGAGTTGCTTATGTAACGTAGTCAGTCAATTTTATTCTCAATTCTCAACGAAACATGATTTAAGACGAAGACCAGATCATATCATCAACGCAACACAACCAAAATGTTTACATCGGCAGGTGACAACAAGGTCCGGAGATTGCGTCTGTTCTTGAACAGTTGATTACTTGCCGCTTGGCCACTGAGAATTGAGAAAGATCAGAAATTCACAGAAAAGATGCCACAGACTTACTTACGACACTGCTCTTCAGGTCTTTCGACCTCATCCCTTCAATCATTTAGATCATTCAGACCTTATCCTTCAATCAGATACTCTGTGATTAGGGTTTCACAATCACAGAATGCTCGTAAATCGGGAGCCATTAATATCTAAATTCAAAGTGGCATTCAGAATGCGCCAATTGTCTTGTTGCAGGTCCCTGACGCCCACACAACCCTGTGGTTGTTGCAACAAGAAGCGTTGGTGTCCTGTGGGTAGGGAGATGTTTAGATACCAAAAGAAATGTGTTTTGATAACATACTAGATTGTCGTGAGACGCAGCCAATCTCCGCCCTGGATCAGCCTCGTTGCTTGCTGGCTTGTCGTATTGTCGTCCTGCCTATTGTCTTGTCACTCCATTTTTGTTGTCATATTTACCGCCTCGCAGTGGTTGTCAGGGTCGTGATTACGAGGAGGTATCAACATTGCCCGGCGGTTCTCGGACTGGATGTGTAGTTTAAATTTGGGTGGTCATTGGTCATGGCGTACATGGCTCGTGGTCATTAGCATGGCTGTGTGGGTGTTGAAAGAAGATCATTTCGAGATGAGCCCGCCATGCTCGTTTAGCCGAAGAGACGAGTACGGTCAACGACTGGGCTCAGGTCTGGGGTTTTTGACCCTCGTCCAATCCGAATGGGTATTGTTCTTCAGTCGCTCCTTGAGTCGGACTCCTCCTTTTCGTTGTCGCCATCACAATCCCCTGTTTATGTAAAACTCATCCCATGAAACCGTTTGCTTCTCTGTTGAGGGGCAATCCAGAAACCACCACTGATGGACAGGGTCTCAATGAAACTACCCAACAGCTGAAACACTGATTAGATTACTTTTTGAAACTTGGATGGCTATTCCGAGTCGGTAAGATAGGCGCCCATGAAAATGATGCCGAACCACCCAACTGGTTAGCTACAGCCTCTGCTGACGGAATGCACGATCTATAGACCGTTGACCGTAAGAGGGTTGATGGCGATGGAACATTTGAGGTCGAAGGAGACGAGGTTAGGCGGCCGCGGTTAGCGAAGGACCATACGATTATTTTTGTGTAATATGAGTGCCAATACCCTAATTGGGCGACTTTTCTTGGTTTAGGTACGGGTTACAGGTGGTTTGACGGGGTATTGTTTCGGACAAGGAGGTAAAGCCTCCTGGCCGCATGTTCAATGTAGTTAGTTACATTAGAATAGAATAGAAAAATGGGCGTACCGTGACCTTTGTACGCCCGCACCATCTTGGTTTGGTGCTCTGGCCCATGCTCGTTTTCGAGGCCTGTGACTTCGCCTGAGTGTAGCTAGACAGACTACAATAAGAGAAAATAATATAAAAGGAAAAAGACCATGTTGCCACGTCGCTATGACCTGATCTCTCCCTGGCCCACGATCCGGCTATTATCAACAAACTGTACCTATCCCAGAAGTTAACGGCGGTCACTTATCTATTACTGTAGTTTACCCTTACAAGTTACAACAGGTCAGTTGTTATCCATAGCCTATCCCACCAACTGAGATTTACCCTTACAACAGGCTAGTAGTAGTCTTACAGAGACACTAGTTTTAGTATTCAAGCCGTTGCCCCTCCCGCTTCAGCCACATAGTACCCATAGATTCTGTGGGGGTATAACCCAAACTGTATTCCTGTGCCAGACTATCACATGTACTAGTAGACAATTCAGAAAGTCTACAGGACGGCGGTAGAATCGTAGTATACGCCGGTCTTTATTTCAATAGCTGTGCAGTGCTTGAAAGGGGGAGCTCGGGACGCTGAACAAGCACAAGGCTTATGTTGTTTGACAAACCCTAAAGAAGTATCATTAAAGAAAACTCTACTACGATCACCTCTTGAAATGTAATGTCGAAGTGAAACTTGTGAGCCTCATGCACACTATCTTCCGATCGTAACGGGACAATAATAATAGGAAATCGATTTACCGTTGTAATCCAGACGCTAGCGCTCAAACTCAACACATTTCAAACTTGAAATTTAGTAACCGGGTCCGAGTCTTCCCCCATTCGGGCAGAAATCCACGACAAGGGTCCAAATAGTGCTCTTAAAAACAGCTTTACAGATTGTCGAATCAATTTACTCTCTTTGACATTACTAATAGCTGTGGACCTTGATTAATTGCTTACATTTCGGCCACTTTCCCATTCCAGTCAAGGACCAATATTTAAAAAAACTATCAGAACGCCCCACATGAACAGGGAAACTGAATAAGGGGGTTTGGTTAGAGAAAAAGGTTTAAAAGCATGATGACGGTCCGAAATCAAGACTTTTGTTGAATGCAACGCGAAACACTGTGGAAATAGTTCTAGATGTATCCAAGATGTATCCAATGATTAATCACAACCACCACGCAGCGCAAGGACAAGATGCAAGACTGCACCAGCTTCGACGTTTTTGTCTCTTAATGTCTTATCGTCTGGCCTGTGCACGTCGATTTATAAGATCAAGAAAGAACAATGGGAGATGGGCGTACAGCTGACGACCAGAAAAGATGATACGTTGCTGCTGAGGTGGTACTCCGGATTGCTCTTCCACCTTCTCTTTGAGTACGCTGACCTGCGGGATGGAACATGTTAGCTGTGCATGTCAACGGTAGGACCTCTCAAGAACCTTATCGTCTGGCTCGACATCCAACTCAATCTATAGGTCGACAATCAGCAAGTGTAGTCATCGGGAAATCTTGTCATCGGATATACCTCTTTTCCTGTCAGTGTCTTTACCAAAAGGATTAGTCGAGCTGTCCCTTCAACCAACTGGTTTCCCTACCTTGACTTTGATCAGCATAGTGGATGGTAGTGATTGTATGAGATTCAGTCGTAATCTGGTCTTAAATGCGGGCCGAACCTTCCCAGGCACCTGAATTCTCTCAGACCTTCACTCACATTCCAAACCACAATATGGACGTCGACGCTGCCGGAGCCACTGCGCAGCCTGCGGTGGACAGACCCAAGGTCGGTGTATTTATATTTATCATAACAGTTTCGACTAATATTCGCATAGACGGCCCCATTTCTCATTCGAACATTTGTCAAAATTGGGAGCTTCCATCGTCTAAACCTTTTCGAGGATGGAACGCTACCTACAACAGACGAACAACAGCTGTTTACCTGGTACCGCACATATCCTTTTCTCTTTATACGAATCTCACAGGAGGAACAGGAAAGATGCGACCCTTCACGAGGTTGTGACTACACTTCGAAATACAGCACCTCATGTGGCCGAATACCGACATCCACTTGCGCGCTTCTCCTTCCGGATAGTCTATGCAGATCCAGGAAACAAAGGACGCTTCGTACAAAAGGATATTGGCATGGTATATTCTAGAGATATCCTCGGAGAGCCTGGGTCATTGAATAGCACAGCACCACGATTGCTTCGTGATACGGAGACTGAGCAAAGAGAAGAGAAGACATTGGACAACCTAAAGTTCATTCCAGGAGATTTCCTTCTCATAGCCGTTTTGCTGCCCAAAAATGTCAATGTCCCTCAGGAACTTCCGGTCAAGGGTCCAGGAATCGCTGCAGCTGCGTCCGCAAACGGTTGGAGGACAACAACAGGTACAGTTGGTGCTGCAGGAAAAGGAGATAGCGGCTGGAACAGAGGCACAGGGCCGACGGCTGGTGGTCGTGGAAATGTCGGTCACTGGAGAGGCGAATCAAACGCTCCTAGTGGTCGTGGTCGAGGGGGAGGGCGAGGTGGCGATTTTGGACGGGATAGAGACCTTGACAGGCATGAATCACGCGTCCCACCACCAAGAAGACATGAAAAATCTCTGCCTCCACGAGGTGATCGTGGAGGTCGAGTCCGGTCGCGATCTCGAAGCCGGTCTCGCAGTCCCAGGAGAAGGAGATATGATTGATTCCAGTTTGTCGTTTATTTGACGTAGCTCTTCACAATACACCCTTTCTGCAGAACTTACTCAGCCAGTTATATTTCACATGAGTCGTGTACTTACACTCCGAAACCGTCAATGTCGAGAGTCTGCAAGAGGATATCTATTGCACAAAATTGCCAGGTAACTGAAACCAGATTCCTGTGTTCACACAACCAGGCTTATACGGGGACCGCTTACTATCAGTTCGATCATGGACTTTACGCTGATCAAGAATTAAAGCTAAAAATGCATGTCGACGGACATCGGTTCAGCATCAAACTGCGGCGGAGCTGAAATTCAAGACTTTGAACTTCACGTTGTGCGACATGTTAGCAAGTCGGAGAAAGATTGTTTCAATTTTCATGTTTAGGGTGCAACGAGCTGTGATCGCAACATGAGTCTCATATTTTGGCAGAACACAATCGAAATGTTATCCGCTTTCAGTCCATCCTTGTAATAATACGCAGGATTGAGAAATTTCAAAGATCTCCTTCAATATTTGCAAGATTTTCTTCATTTAGTATTCAGAGAGTTTGTCGCTACAAGCTTGCTATGTACATAACCTGGGTTACAACGGAATATGTTAGTGAGGTTCGAAATAAGAAAGTCGGAAATAACGATCAGACTAATTGTGATGATTCCGGGTAGACGTGATTCCTCAAGAATAGATAAATCTCAGTCGAGGGAGTCTGTATTGTCATCTCGACTCGAGGGTGGGGTGCCAACTTTTTGAGAAATGATACTCACATTAACGATTCTTGAAGTAATCGGTAAGGACATGAAGGCCCTCGCTTTCGACGCCATATTCTGTGACGACGACACAGGTGCAGCCCACAATTTTTCTGGGATTCCCCTCACGGTCGATCTTGCAAAGACCGGCCCATGTTCCAAGTAGTTTGGCATCCGAAACTTTGATAATGTTGATCTTGTGTTCAGCGCAGAGGGCCTCGATGAGTTTAATGTACTCGGCTTCCGTGCAAGTCTCGACAAGGACACACAGATGAGCCGCACGTTTGTCCAGGGCTTTCGTACATTCACGCAGACCTCGAGCAAGACCATCATGGACTAGAGCATTTTTCAAAACTTGCTGGTGTGGGAAATGAGTTAGTTGAAAATGTAATAAGAAAATTTGCGAACCTTGAGAGCGTCCTCGACGGTAAGCTTGCCTTTCGGGGCCTCAGTCACAGTCTCAGCGACTTCGACCTCAGTAGAATGATCGACTTCGACGACATCTCCAGCATCAGACATCCTGTGTGCAATCAGTTCGCATAATCCTCGATCTAAAACAGCATTACTTTTGAGTTTATGAAAATATAGGCAGTTGCGATGTCTTCGTCCGCTTTCGTTGATGTGAAGAAATAAAGTTTGCTGCTGATGGGCTTTGATGAAATTGAAATTCCGACTCGGGTATCGCCGCAACGCGTCCTGATCGCGTTACTTATAGTCTTCCTCATCGCGCAAAGACTTGACCACACAATACATTTTCGTCTGCGAAACGATGGTACGCCGGTAGCTGACTACAGGAGCACTGAATATTGATCTTTTAGTAGAGTCTGGCTTTTCTTCACTCGCATGATTGCTCAGAACGTATTAACCAAGTTGTCCGACTGTGAAACGCTGTCCAGACTCATTACTCTCTATAGCACACTCCGATGCTGTGTGGGGAGTATCGTGGACGCAAAACGATACTGCCATATCTGTCTCTGCTGATGGCTCTGTAAAACAGTGGTCGTCAGCTGTTGGCCAGCCGCATCCCCCAAATGCCGCCTTTCCCAAACCCCATACCCTGGCTCAGGTGTCCCTTTCTGTCTCCCCGGATGGAAAAAGGGCCATATATAATAGTATAGAGGGTCTAACCTCCCTTTGGAACTTAGAGAATGGTGAAATCATTGGAAATTTCGAAAGTTATGCTAGAACAGGCGCGGAGGGTGAACCTTGTAAGCGCGTTCCGTTTATTGAATTGTCACGATCAAAATTGGATCTCTCATTTCTAGCTTGGTCTGTCTCTTTGCATCCCCAAGGAGAAACTTACGCGTCGACCGGGAGTTCGGGAAATGTGACTTTACACTCTGCTCGACCAGACAACTTTGGACAGAGGCTCTCATCCTTCACGTCTGGCAGACAGAAATTTGGAATGTTCTGTGCCTATGTTCGTTGCTTATTTCCTACTTTTAGATTATTTGCACAATTGTCCCATAGAGTCCTGACGGCCGCAGAGTGGGAATGACCTCCGAAACTGGCCAAATTTTCGTCTTCGACTTAGAGTCCAGTTCCTTGTCCCTGACTTTTACTTCCCATGCAATGTCCGTCCGTTCCTTGGCTTGGTCGCCTGACTCCAATGTATGGTCTTATCTCCCTTCACTTGTTCCGCGCAACGAATTTACTCAAGTATATGCTTCCAGTTATTGTTGAGTGCTTCAGAAGATAAGCGCCTCGTGTTGCATGATGTTCGGACTGCTCCAGGAGGAGCCGTGGCCACTTTTTCGGGGCACTCGTCCTGGGTCTTGACTACTGATATTTCTCCAGATGGCCGACTCGCTCTTTCGGGGTAATATAGGTCTCCGTGTGGCCTTAGTTTATACCGCTGATGTGCTCCATTTCCTTTAGATCTGCGGATAAGACGATCAAGGTCTGGGATATCGCTGCCCGTTCTGCCGTTTCCACTGTGCAAGACACGGGTGAGGTTTGGTCCGTTGCTTGGCGGCCCAAATTGCCTGCCCTTGGCAGCCCCGGGGCATTTGTCACTGGGGGCGAAGATGGTGTGGTGCGGTGGTGGAGGGGTGCGGGTGCTGGCTGAAATTTGAGTTTGCTCACAGGATTCCTTATTCACCCGAGATGTTGCCAATTGAATAAGATATCGTGATCAGTGGTACTTCTCTCCTTCCGAAGAGTAAGCAATTCCGATTTGCTGACAATTCTCAACCTTCATTTTACACTTTTGCGGTAGCTTCTATGCCACTCTTAGTGTGCAACTGTGTCAGGGACTGTACTCTTTGTCATGTGCAATATTGTGAATAAATGTTCAATCAAGCAGCTCGCTGGACAAGCAACAAGTGATCGAGGACCTAAATCATGAACCTCTGGACACATTAGGCGTTGATCAGGGGATGGTTCCCTTACCCTTAGTGATGGGGTGCTCCACCACGTACCCTATATTGCTAAGATATCCAGTTTTGACGAACTCCGAGCCCTTCAAAGAGCCCGTTTATATGACCTCTTTTCACCATGAATTTCGTCGAGGTACACTAATTAGACCCTGGTGTCAAATGACCGACCTTCAGGCTCTTGTTCAAGTTAAATATTTTTCCCCATGGACATAATTGCTTGGTTACGGTTCCATTTCGTAACGGCCCTCCTGTCTCCCGCGAAATTGGCATGTATTTGCCATTGTTGCCACCAAACATACCAGCATCATGGCTTTGTTTTTCAGGGGCTTCATTTGGTTCCGTCTCCAATTCTAGACAATTAGGTTCAGTTTGTGATCAGATATTCCCGCCACTCTTAGATGTCCCTCAGATCATATGTTTTCTATACATCATTTGAAGCCACTTGATAGAGTTCATCAAATTTTCGCATTCGACCAATTCCTGGACTCCACTTCAGACTAGTGCTTTCATTTCCGAGATTTATACCCCTTTATGAACCGGTTTGTCAAAGTCAAGTTGGCTGCGATAAATTAGTCCCATCAAAATCATCAAATCGCGATAAGGGAGTAACGACGTGGAGGACAGAGGGCAAACAAAGTATGTAATTGGTATCACAGGTAACTCAGAAATGAAGTCCATTCATCATGGCCGCGAGGACCTCATCATCCACGCGCCTGCCTACCGCATCGAGCGGCATTGTGACCCCTACTAGCCAGGCCAGTTGTGCGGTTATGTTCTGCCCCTCAGATCGTTGATCTGGGCAATTTGGTTAGACACGGTTTTGAAGTTGAGAGTGGACGAACCTATGAGCTGACAGTATCTGGCAAAAATCCGGTCAATCTGATCCTCGGAAAATGGGAAAATAGATCCGTTGGCGATTGTAATCCTGGCTGGGATGGAGTTGGTATGTTGACAGACCTAGACACCCGGACACTCACCGTTGTTGAGAGCCAATACAAATTCGGCTTCCGCATTAACAGGAAGGTCGGGATGATGAGAAGGATACTCGGAGACGAATGTCCAGAACTCTTCCCTCGATTTTATTTCTAAACCTGGCAAATATTTAGTATGGGTTAGTAAGATAATACAACTCACGTACCCGTTTCTTCGGTCCAGGTGTAGGCTGCACCAGCAGAACGAGAATACATCCGTATGGCAGCAGCCGATGCGGAGACATCAGAAATCACAAGCTCATAATCGTCTGGAAGTCGACTGTAAACTTCGGGATCGTCCTGAAATTCCTGGAGGAACTCTTCACGGGCGTCTGTGATGTGTCCAAGGGTATCCGGGACGCGGACGTCCTCCGGGGTGAGAAGACGCCATTCAGAATTGTAATAATATGGGTCGCCATTGGGATGATTGAAGAGATTCCAGGCAGGGGGCAGGGGGACATGACTTGGAATCTTGCGATGAGTATCTATCCATGTAGACACAACAAAAAGTCCTACCTGGAGCCTTCGTTGGCATTAGATTCATTATAAGTAATCTCGATAATAGAGTCCATGTTGTGATATTCCGTGCGGTCGAGGGGAGTTGGGGAACCTAGGGAGTCCTACCAATAACTTTCTAGGGGATGTCCTTTCTTTTTAAACAAGAAACTGAGTGTCTGCGCTTCCGCTTTTGTCGAAGCTGATGCGGGGGCTGCAGCGAATGAAATAGGAAGGGTGTTACTCTATGGGTGGACAATTCAATCAGGTCTCCGAGGTCTAAAGACTCACCTGAGAATCATTTTTTCATTGCGGGATAACTGTCGATCGTTTGAAGGGACGGACTGGCCAGAAAACATTATCGGAGAGGACAGAAGTGGGATTTGGGACAACGGAAGTTGGCGCCATAAACGGCAGCGTCCGTGTACCAGGTTCGAGGGTATGTTTTTCTATTTCCGGTAGTCAGCACATTAATCTATGCAACCAATCGGTGGAAATCTTGCGATGCTGATTCGGTGTGAAGGGACCTACTCAACTTGCGAAACAATTGACCGCGGTGCCCAATGCCTACCAAACGATTTCGGACATTCGGTGATCAATACAGTTCATTCAACATTTTGGTCATTTGCGTCTGTAAATTCCGTACAACATCCTTGATAAGGGGTGGATGTCTACTACAAAAAAGTGGAAAACTATAATACAAGTAAAACAATTGTTAGATGCAACAATAATTACACAAATGCGGTAGAAATTTGTGACCTGATTTAATCGGACCGAATACAGGAATGGCATGCATGGGAATGATGAACAGGTTGTCAACACGCTTGCCAGGAAGTCGCATGTGGTAAGCACCTTCCGAAGTTAGCGCAGTCAAGGAATATCCTGTTAAAAACTGGGTTTTACCTCAATGGCACGCAACAATTCGAAAAGAGACATACATCGGATTGCTATCTTGTTAGTGAGAATCCACTTGCGGACTTGGAAATGAAGCAATAGCCCACCTGTGAAACGTAAGATTTTGATAAGAATTGATGAGCAAAATATGGGATGGCAGCTGACAGCGATGTACATACGGTGTCACAATACTGTCATCACTGTCCATTCCTCGATGAAATTGCTTTGCCTGTGAGGCAGCACATTCACCGACATTGGGCACGATCATATGGATTGATACTCTCGACGGCTGCACACAAGAAAGCAGTTTGGCGACGCAGTAAAACTAAGGAAAGGCATAGCCATATTACAGCCTGGTTTGATCGAGACGGATACGTCCATTGCAAAGGTGACTGTCTGCCGGTGGTGACCACCTTACATCGTTTGGTGAGGAGCAGGGCTCGTTCCCGAAGGCGGAGTCCCCTTGTCGTCCAAATCCATTTCGCCATCAGCATCCGCGTCAGGGTCCTGATTGTTACCCGGCGGACTATCATTACCAGGTGGATCCGGAAGCGGTGGGGACCGGGATCGGGATGTGCCAAATCTCGCCGTTTCGTTTTCGGTGTTTTCTTCATCCTCTTCACCCTCAGCATCTTCGTCCTCATCAATGCCAGATGCAGCTCCAGCCGCAGTGTATTCCTCTGACTCCATGTGGTCGGCGTGTACTGGGCTAGAGGTCAGTTGCCTGGGCTCCTGAGTCGGGGGTTGGGAAACTGGACGACGTTCCATAGGCAGTGATGATTGGCACTCTTCGAGTTCGCCAGTCGCGAGGGGTTGTCGAATTCTTGGCTGAGCAAGCGCTGGCGGCGCTACATCTCGGGAGTCACCTGCAATGTGATGAGTAGGTGTGTGTGTCCAAGTGATTCTCTCCTCATCATACCCATTCACAGGCGCTGCATCTGAATTTCCGTCTGTCGCCCCCAGGGTCGGAGAGAGGGCTCGTTCTGGGCGCACAATTGGCGGAAGAGGGTTATTTACCTCCACAACAGCCGGGAATCCCGCTCCTCGTATTGCATTTAGTCTGCCATTTCGCGTCGGAGAATCGCAAGTTGAATCAGAGTTTGACTCCTCTTCGTCCTCGTCAGGAACTGGTCGGTCACCCCAGCGCGAGACAGGTCTTAGATTCAGACCAACCCGTGTCACCTCAGAGGAATCAAAGCCAGACGAAGCAACAGTCGGAAGCGCAATCACCCGTGGTTCAGGAGTGTCAGTACGTCGTAAGAGACCTTGGGCCCTTGTAGTTGCTCTTCCCATCGTGGGCGCAGACGTTGAGGGGAGATGAGACGCGAGCAATCTTCTGGATGATGGCCGTGTGGTCCTTGTACTAGTTCTCGACTTCGAGTGCGTATTCCACTCAGAATCTGTAGCCTGGGCATTTGCCTTGCCCTTTCCTTTCCTATCGCTGGTCGTATGGGAATCATTGATTGAAGGTTGCGCATTGATTTGGCCAGGTTTCTTCACCGCGGCCGCCTGGTCCGCAAGCACATCCAAACCACTTTTGACTCGGCCAAGTTTGGAGGATGAGACCTTGTCACTCGCAACCTTGCGCCGTTTCGCCATCGGACTCTCAGGTTCTTCAAGTAGACGTCGTCGGGCATGGCTCCTGTCGCCAGTCTCACCCATCATCCTTGCAGCGTCGACCAAAGAATCTAACGGGGTCGGAGGGTTGCTCGCCTGTGATGATAGAATGGTTGAAGAGGAAGCGTCAGGACGCGACGGGGTATTTAAAGTGGAACCTGGGCTATAAGAAGCAGGTGGCTTCGACATACGGCTTGCAGAGGTGTTGACAAACACATACGTCGATGGCGGGGGAGTGTTGACGCCTCCCAGATTGGCGTTGTGAAAGGAATATCCTCGCTTGGGTGTTCTTGAGCCATTGGGTGTTGAAGCAGCCCTCGAAATACCATCTCTATGAGGGCTGGAATCCTCTGATGGTCGGTAATATGCCATACTGGGTGTCCCACTCGCTAATCTGTCCAATCTCTCCTTTTCTAACCTCTCCTGTTCTTTCCTCGACTGGAGCTGATCGTGTTCACGGGCCAATACATCCTTCTCACGATTAGCGAGTCGTTGAAGACCGGTGACGAGTGCAGCTCGTTTGCGGCCGATTTTTTGTGCGGCGAGAAGGACATGTTCCGCATATGCATCAGAGGACATCGTAGCTGAGCGATTCTTCTGCCTTTTGCCTTTCTGAATATTTGAATTGTCTTTTGAACGCCGTCGCTGTGAGGTAGGTGCTGGTGTTGGAGGTCCTTCAAGTAAGAAGGTGTGAGAGCTAGATGGTTGGGATGACGGGATTGAAACCTCTGGCTTATATTGATAACCATAAGGATAAGAAGTAGGACTGAATTTCTGGGGGGTTTCCGAAGCAAATGTAATCATTTTTGAGGGAGTCGCATCAACTTCGCGCCTTCTGCCCTTGTCCTGGGTCTTCGTGGTCTGGTTTTGGGTAGTCAGAGTCTGTTTCATCCGCTGGTTTGAATACGGCTGCATAAGTAAAAGTGGCTTGAGCCTCAGGATTTCTTGTTCGAGGACTGAAAGGCGGCGATGTCGGTCATGTAGCTAAATGTACAAATTCTTGAGTCGAAAGAAACAAAAAATATAATGAAGACGGACTTTTTCACGTAATGCCTTTATTTCCGCTTCGTATGTTGCACGTTGTGCATCCGTATCCTAAATATATATATATATAATAAATACAATAAGAAGGCATGCAGATCAAAAGCGTACGTACGTCGGATTTCAGTGGGCGAGTCTTCTGGGTGAGTAAAGCTTCGGCTGTCCTATTCCAATTTTCACGTTCTGATTGCAGTTTGAGTCGGCCTTCTTCTGCCTCAGCAACCAAATAGTTCCGCTGAGACGTCAAGGACGAGATGGTAATAGCTTGCTGCTCCAACTGCGTAGTATCGATCCTAGGGCAGCTGGTAAGCCGTAAGATCTGGTGTTTCATGTTCTGTGTAAGATTATGAGGCTCAAAGGGGTTAACTGGCTCATACCATGTCAATGAGCTCCCTTTCCCTTAGATTCAAATGGTTCGCAACGCTAAGTCGGGGAATCGGCAAGTCCTCGTTTTCTGGGCCATAGGACATCACAAGGCCCAATTCCTGAAGTCTATTTCGAATAATCAGAACCTCTGAGTCGGTTAGTGGTTCTTGCTGTGCATCTGGATCGTATCTCGGGTAATGAGCGTCTAAAGGCAGTAGATCCTCCACTGGAGCGGGTGATGGTGACATGGGGTGCATAATGTCAGAAAGCAAGAGAGACGGAGGATTTTCGTTGGAGCTCATCGTTGGGTTGGATGAGGGCGCAGCCTACTTGACGGTCGTCCTTGCTGGCTGCAGTTGAAATTTCGAAAACATTCTGCGCGACGGTGAACAAACACGTACACATAGAGGCCGCGCCTAGTCATGTGAATAAAAGGTGACCCAAAATAGCCCAAAATGGGTAAATAAATTGCTGGCCATTATCGAATCTTTCTTTGGGATTGGATCCTACTGCGTTCGAGGAAGAAAAATGTTGACCAAGTTGCGAATTGGATTCACGCACTTTCCGATTCCTTGGGACTCTTAACTTATACATCTATGATCTGTACTAGTAATATTTCAAATACCCATCCACTGGCTCTACTTATAATGTAGCTAGATAAACTACACGAACGAGCATCAGGTTCATAGCTTACTGCGATGCCTCCGCTTACGTTGCTCCTGCTCTTTTTCTCGCTTCTCTCGCTGCAGTTCCCTCTTCACTCCAGACTCGACCATACGCTTTGCGACTTGAAGATCAATGCCCTCCTTCTCACATGCATCGCGGAAGACCTTTCGGTGAAGCAAGGCATACGCTATTCTTTCTTTGGTGGAAATGGCGTTGGGAGGATGAACCTCAAAGTCAGGTTGACGACCGAAGCCAATTATGGCCACACGTATGAGAATAGCACTGCAGAAAAAGTGATACCCTTCGAGGCATATACACGAGGGAGGGTACATACGCCGTCAATCCAAAAACAGGTTTTATACCTCCAGCTTCTCGACCAGTCAAGAATCGATGATTCCGGAAAGTCTGATCTGGTGGTCCACCTCCCTTGTAATCAACTGAAGAGTGATACGGAACTTCAAGAGTGTCTGGTTCCAAGGGAAATGGTGGTTCAGACGTCAGGAACGATGCAAGGGGATGCGAGAAGATGGAGGCGACTTCGGTAGAATTGAGGATCGGCTAATCTGCTTGTTAATTAAATTATATGCGACGAAATGGATCACACGTACTCTGAGGGTATTATCAAGAATGAGGACAATAACGCTGATAAAAGATTATAAGAAACTGTGTATATGACTAGAGTAGTTGCTCACGGAGTGACGATGAGCTCTGCTGCGAGGAATGGTTCAAGTACACAGAGAAGAGGAACCTTTCTGCTGTCTTTTGGAAGACCGATCTGTCAAAACAATCTCACGTTTGCGGTTGTTCACGAGGAATTATGTGGATTTACTTCTTCAAAAGCCTCCCTGCGCTATGGTATCGAGATCATCAAGAACAAGTTGAAACGAACAAGGGTGCACGCACAGCCGTTTCCTCTGGATTCCTATCTTCTGGGTCCCTCTTTCCACCAGGCAACGAAGTATCCCCAGCATACGTCCGTAGAGTAGCAGATCTCCTATATATTATAGAGTCAATTGTTGGAATATCATGCAACACATTAAAGTAAATAGTAGGACGATTCGACACACCTACCGACTGAGTAGAACATAAAGGTCTCCATGTCGGCCAACAAACAGTGCAACCAAGACAGCAGCAGACCTAGAGCGAGGATATTCCATTCGCTGCTTTACAGATTTGTGCAATACCAAATTTCGCAGACATCTGTGGGGGAGGTCAGGCACGTTGCGGTGTGTTAGGGAAACTATGACCTCTTGGACTCTCGACTTAAAGGTGGTATACTGGCTTCCCTCCAGTCGATGTTTGGTCGATGAAACCTGAGAAGACTCCTAGTCCTTGGGCCTGTCATGGAGAGAGCTTAAGATGCCAGCTCTTATACGACTATTTATAGCATGGGAGAACATGATTGCTTGAACTACTATAAATAATAAAACTATTTGAGAGAATGCCGATCCAACTAATCAATGAATTAGGGTAAAGAAGTATATGTGTACCCAACTAAAGTGTAGAAATTGCACCCAACATCTTCAGGTATGTCGCAGGAGAGCTACCTGCCCCCTTTCCTTTCGGGCCAATGACTGAGTTGAGGAATTGTGCACCAGCTATCCTACCAGCCTTGTAGTCCGCCAAATATTTCGCCGCGGTGGTCTCCTTCATTCCTGTTAACCTTGCAATATCGCCGCTAAGTGAAGTTTTCAGCAGACCTGCTTCAGCGGATGTCGACGCGTCAAGATAAGGCTGGAGGACGCCCAGGAATGTTTGAGCCCTCCCGTTTGCGACCAACAATTTGGGGTGAACAAAAAATCGGTATAGCTTTGGAAGAAAACGGATACGGGGATGTAAAGGCAGAGTAGCTGGACCAGTCGTCCCAGGGTGGGAGAGATCCAAACCGATGCGAGGTGAGAAGTAAACTTTTGGGCGAGGACTATCTCCTCCTGATTCGACTTCTTTCAGATAGAGACAAGTGGAAGGGCCACCTTCATCCGACAAGATAGCGGATATATTTCCTTCCCATTTATTTTCGACTAGTTCTTCGATGCTAGACGCGTCACTGGCGGCCAGGATCTGGTCGACGAGCAGAGATGGTCCAGAAATGACTTTACTGCCAGGACCTGTCTGTCGAATAGATCGAAGGAGAATCCCACCACGGAGAAGCTCTCTGACTGGTGGTGATGATGAGGTTGAGGTTGGTGAGGTTTCTGAAGGGAAATATTTCGATTTGACCCAGTTGGGGAGAGGTGCACCGAATGTTAAATCCATTCCCTTGCGGGAACCGTCACGGTATGCGGTTTTGCTTGTCAAACTCCTATGTGAATCCTCAGAACGCCTGGGTGCACGATGAAAATACCTGTAATCCAATTGTTGAGCACGAATATGTATAAGAAAGAACGGAGGAAACGACGTGTCGGAGTTCGGTCCCACTTACCAACGTCCACCAATTTTCTGTTCTTCACTTCCATGCGTAAACGGATCCTCGTGAATTCCTTCAATCTGGAGATAGAACTCGGCTTCGAGAACTTGAAATTCCGTCTCCTTTCCACTGGCTATGCGTGCAACCAGTCGAATATCATGGAGAAGGGCCTTGGATATCTGGGCCATGCGATCCGCAATCTCTTTCTCTTCTGTAACCGAGGAAAAATCCAGCACTTGGATAAATTCCTTCAACGTGAATCGTTTTGTGTCTGTAGAGGGTTCTTCCAAAGAGGATGAACCGGAATTGTGTTCGTGCTTTGTCTTCTTTATGAAAATTGGGAACACATTATCGTGTTGCACCGAGGTTTTACGTTTTTTCTCCGCCATGGTACGAGTTCGAAGTCACAAATTGGTGAGGACATTGGTGAGAAAATATTATTGCCGGCCCGAATAAATTCAACTTTGCTCTCTTCCTTGCACACCAATGAGTCGGGCGACATGAAGAGTCATGTTGGCGACATACATTGTATTGTGAAGCGAATGAAGGCCCTGCATGGTTTCGGAAGCGAGTTCGGCCCGCTACTACCAGCAACGTGCGCAACAGCGGGTTGCAGTCCTGGTGTCACAATCCCGATATCTGCACCATGGATTCCCATTCCCCTTGACATCCTGGACTTTTGAATTCTCGGATTCCCAAAGTGCCGTTTCAATGTTCCGCCAACGATGGTCCACCTTGGCTGCTCTGCTTATCTTGACCCTTCCCGCACGATCGGCTGATTCCTTCAATCAGATAAATTGGGAGATAGAGAGACACACATGGGGCGCATACACACCTTTCTTCCCGGTCAAACCCTACGAGGCTCCCCCTCATGATTGTAAGATCACTCAAGTAGGTTGCATCTACTCGTGGTTAGACGGTCATTAACCATATTCGACAGGTTAATATAGTAATTCGTTCATTGCGTTCACAAACCAGTACAGCTTCTGACACTTTGGACCGCAGATTCAACGCCATGGCGCGCGTTTTCCTACTTCAGATTCGACAATTCGAATCCGTGCTGCAGTGGACAAGCTCAAGTCTGCAACGACATATAAAGACCCCCATCTGTATTTTCTTTACAACTACACGTATTCCCTAGGCCGGAATGATCAAATACCGTTTGGTGCTGCTCAGTGCGTCTGGAATCATGGAGATCAATTGTGCCTCTATTAAAATTTATTTTAATTCTAGATCTGAGAGAGCTGGAAGGGACGCATATGCAAGATATGCGGATCTTGTTTCTGAAGGAAACGTACCGTTCGTTCGTTCTTCGGGGGGTACAAGAGTTGTCGCTGCTGCGTACAACTGGACACATGGTCAATTTCATATTCACTGAATGAGGTCCAATTCATATCGATGCTCAGGCTTTTCACTTGCCAGTAACGGGCTATATAAACCTCCGGTCGCTGTAATACTAGATGAGAAGGTAATCGTCATTTGCCTCATGTTCTTCGTATTCTCTTCTGATACCTCTCTTAGCTTAACGATACCCTCGATAACAAAATGTGCCCGAATGCAGAATTTTCTGACGAAGAAACCTCCGTCTGGAGTGCGATCTTCGGTTCACCGATTGCCAAACGCCTGAATGACAACGCTCCTGGAGTGCATCTCACACCTTCCAACATACCTAATCTCATGTCTCTTTGTGCCTTTGAATCGCTTGCCAAACTTTCTTGGAGTCCATTTTGCGACATTTTCAGCTCTTCCGAATTCGATCAATTTGAGTATTTCAGTGACCTACATACATATTATGGAACTGGGTACGTTTATTTGAATTATGGTCAATTTGCTTTTTTCATTCCGACACATTCCACAGATATGGGCAAGACCTTGGACGTGTACAAGGCGTCGGATATATCAATGAACTGCTTGCTCGTCTAACCAACTCTCCAGTCCGTGACAACACTCAAACCAACAAAACCCTCGACTCGTCGCCCGCAACTTTCCCACTCAACCGCACGATCTATGCCGACTTCTCACACGACAACCAGATGATTGCCATATACACAGCGATGGGTTTGTTCGAGCAGCCCAAACCTCTCGATCCTTACTGTCCTGATCGAAAGAGGACTTGGGTCGTGAGTCGGATGACTCCTTTTAGTGGTAGGATGGTGGTAGAAAGGTTGGATTGTACCGCGGACTTTCGATTTCGGCTATCAGACTCTGGAGTTTTTGTGAGGATTTTGGTGAATGATGCTTTGCAGCCGTTGGAGTTCTGTGGTGCTGATACAGATGGTCTTTGTGGGGTCGATGCGTTTGTGAAGAGTCAGAGTTATGCACGAAATGATGGAGAAGGAGATTTTGAACGATGTTTTGATTAGTTTTGTTGTAAGTACTTTTGTAATTTGATCTCTGTAACCATTACATAATCCATAGATTCCACACTCCCAAGATAAGAAGAAAAAGGCTGAGTAAGATCATGAATTGCGGCAGGATTTGGTACGTCGATGGGGAGCCAGAAGGATGGATTTGGAACGACATGCTTGGACCAATCGCGAGGGTCTCATCGTAATACGTGCGAATATATTTGACTTCCCAGTACGCCTGGACGTAGTTGGTTCCCGAACCAACTATGTTGTCTGCGAGCTGTTTTGATTCTTGACAATCAGAAATAAAACTGGGAGAGAAAGGGTCTGGCCAGCGTACGCAGGAACCATTGCAACTAGTCTCGTAGATACTGGGGACAGTTGGATTATAAGCAAATACGGCTCAATTTAATGTAAGTTGGAGGCAAGAGTATTACCATGAACCACAGAGGGTCGTCAGCAGAACCAAGTTTTGGGGTGGAAAATAATGTGATATATTACATGAGGTCGATGGGTATGCAGCGGAAGGAATTCCCCAAACACTGGTATCCATTTTGAGGAAGGAGACGCATTTTTTATAATCGCGGGAATGTCAGGCCTCTACAAGAGTGAAATTCAGAACACAAGTCGGGATTTTTCTGGCCACGACCTACACTCCAAAACCAAAAATATATCCCAGATGAAGCAAACTGCATTGCGAATACCCCTCCACCAGCTTGGGCAAATCCTGGGCCAAAACTGTTCGGTTTTGTCTCCTGGCGGCGCGTGTAGTGTGACTTGGTTGGTATTCATTTCGTTGATGCCTTCGATGATGTCTATTTCCCCTGCGTTTGGCCATTTCCCTTGCATTCCGTAGGCCCAAAAGGAAGGCCAAACCTATATGCGAAAAAAAAAAGAGTAAGAGTGATATCACCACATAAAGAGCTTGAAGACTCACGGAGCAACCATAAGGAATGTGGATAACGTCTATGATGACCAAAGTTCCAATGGTATATGAATCAATTGATGTTATCCGAACCTGCATGGATGGCCAGCACCATCACCACTGTTCACATAAGAAATTTACTGACGCACTGTGTCTCTGAGGATCACATTGCTTAGTGGAACTGTCGTCTGATCGTCGACTTTTATAATCGCATTCCCCTCGGAGTTTGTATAAACTAGGTTTTTATTTCTAGCTATCTGGCTGTCAACAAAGCTGACGTTGCCTGTGATGCACGTCAGGCGTAAACATATTCTCACATAATGAACATACCCCATGTTGTGTTGTCCACGTTTCCGTAAAATTCCCAACGATCGAAGAATAATTCACCCGAGTATTCCCGTAGTGGTATATAGTTTGCATGGGTTGCCAGCAGCAGTTTACAAATAAAGATGAAGGTGAATGTGCTTTTTCTCATTGCGATGGAGGGTGGGGGAACAAACTCGGGAGAGATTGGGCCGCACTGAAATTACTATATGCGATGCCGTTTCAATAGAGATGCTATTTCGAATTCGGGAGGGAAGGCTCGCCGGATACTTCCTAGTGGATTGGAAATATCAGCGAAAAGTCGTCCTGATTTGGGACAAGCACTCGTACTGGCATTTAGAGAACATACTCTCGCTAGATCCAGCCGCGGTACAAGCTGTAGAAATAGATCCTGCCAATGCCAATTCGTATACAAAAGCACAGGGGAATGTGTAATCTTCGGCATTTGGATTTCGTTTCCAGGAGTTCCTTCAATGCAAATATAAAAGGGACAAGCCCCATGTTCGACGATTCATGTTATGGCAAAAGTTCCCACGCATGTTCGCCCTACGAAGGCTGCACTGACTACGATACCTGATTAGCTTGGCCTCTGTGCCCGAGATCACCATTGCGTGGAGCCAACTGTTCGATGCCCCCTGTCCTGTAAAGCAAATCGAGTCTGGTGTCATCTCTCAACAAGTTGGAACCAAGCTTCAACTCACTGGAATTTTTCTATGCCCTGCTTTCGACGACTTTCGAGTCTCATTAAAATATAACGGGTGCAATTCTTAATACCCAAGTCGCACCATTCGAACAAGCGGTCCAGATATCCATTGCCGCCGCCACGAAAGAACACAAGTCAGCGATTTGCACGGCCCTTCTTCAAGTTGATTGATATACTTGTCAAAGGTACGTCTTTTCTCAACGATTGTTGGCCATCACGATGATGAACGCCAATTGTGCTGAACAAAGATATTCGCGGTGCCTCCCCAGCTCGATAAAAAGGCTCGGTCGCACCGGCGGGGTAGGATGACTCTGAGCATCTCCCGATCCATGGCTCCTGATCGTGATCAAAAGGAACGGTGTGAGTACAGTGCGAGTTCTCATCAAATAGTCAAGCTAGTTCATGCCTTTAAAAAGCTCGGTTGCGCCGGCGGACCTGATCATCGAACTTGAGTAGCCACTGACCGTGGCAAATTCTATCATTTATGCGCAACAGCAGGGCAGGGTGCTTGGTGCTTATCTCACGTAGGCTTTTGGGTGCCCCTTATTTCTTAAGCGAATCATGCCAGCGAACTTGACCTACTGATAGAGGATTTTCTCTTCCTCTTCCCCTCTCTCATTTCCTTGCTCTCCATTTCCGACTCCGGCTATTTGGATCTGCGGTGGCGGATCACCTGTAAGCTCTACCGTTTTTATGGTGCGTGCAGGTCATTGCCTTGAAAATCCTAATCATTTTGGTCAATGAACGTGAACGATCCGCTTCAAGGTCACCTCCAATGAATACCTGCTGCCATCACCGTTCTAGTTCTCTGTCGCCCAGCCGACGCCCATACTGTCCCTGTCAAGTTGTCACCTACTACACCCACGTCAGCGTCTGGACGGTGGAGACCTGTTAAATTACGAACAATTTAGTCCAGGGCTTTAACCTTCATCTGTCATACGGGGTTCTGACAGGCCTCGTGCCTTTTTACGAGGCTGGAATCTTAGCCCTAGCGTGGCAGCGAACACAGTGCCGACTTGCTTTTTCCCTTTTTATAGTCCTGCGGCGACAGCTTTTTGCCTCGTTTCTGATTTTTTAGGCGATGGTGGCTTTATTGGCGTTGATGCATCGCAAGATGAGTTGCGAGTTAGCTGTCGGTGACGTACTGTCGTTGTTATTCGTCTTCATTCAAGCTGGTTTCGTTCGCTGATTCTCTGCCCTGCTCCGCGTTCATGTCTGTTTCAGTGTTTTACATGCGTGTCGAGCGTCTCTCATCTGTCCTGCGTCGCGTTCAGTGCTCATAAGTCTACAGCACTGAAGACTCTGCGAGGACTCCACTCATATGGAAATCAGAAATTGCTGCACTTCAGGATCACTCACTGGTGTACTCCATGATGGGTGCTGTTTATCGAACGAAACTGGGGAGCCTTGATTTGATTTTAATCCATTGAGGATCTTTCTTCGGGGATATAACCCATCTAATGAGCTGTAATGCCGCAGATGCCGCGCACACATTCATGCGGCGCTCGAGGGTTTCGAGATATGATCCTATGCGATAGGCGATATCTTGAGGACATAAGATTGCCTTTAATATCTGTGTCTCGTTACCTTCGCGGCGAATTGTATCATGAAGTCGTGCCGTACTAAATATTTAAACTATCACTCTTTGTTCTTCGGGTCTCAAGGATCTACGTTCCGTTGCATAAGGTGGTTCAGACGAACATCATCATGATCACCATATGGCTGGGCAATGATTACGCGGTGCCGGACCGAGTTCGGGATGTTTGTCAAGTCAAATAGGGGAGAACCCTGCAATAGGACTTGGTTCAAGCTCAAAAAGTACTAGTTTGTCTCCGAGGACGACATGACATGAAGTTAGTCATAAATTACTCGTTTATAAGTGCCTAAGGAATTGACACCTATTGTAATGATGAACTAGGGGCTCGTCACTTTGGGCCAGTCATATGGCCATTCGTAATTCACACTCGAGGTCGGCCTCTAACTTTGACGATTGTAGGCTTGGATCCTTCGCAACTCTGGCTTTGTGAAGGAAAAACCTTTTTGCCTGTGGGACCCGAAGGGGTCATTTTGTCTTTGGTTCCTGGGTGTAATCACAAAGGTAGGTAGTTTCTTCATCCCTCTCTTTCCAATTTCTGGGGCTGCCACGCGAACCGATGTCGTATGACTTTAATGCGACGGAAAGCAGCGGAGCATTAGTGTGGACTGAATTACTTTAAGCTCGGAAGGACAGAGATCTAAAGCTTAAGTTTAGCCCGGTATGTACATGGCCGGATTGGACTTGGTCGGATCTCTTCGAATCTGGTGGCGCAGCGGAGTGGGCGAGCGAGCGACTGTGTGTGATAGAGAGGCGAAATCGAAGAGGCATGACGAGTGATAAAGCTGACTTGGTTTGAGTATGCTTTATGGAGGCTGTGTGATTGTCACCGTTAGTTGACATGAGTTCTGAAGTGTAGGGTAAGGTTGACAAGGAAGAGAGGGACGGGGAGAGGGAATAGGATGATGGTCAGGAGAACAAGATGGAGTGGATGCTTTTTGATTTCATGTGTCCTTGTACTTGGCGATGGTGCACCATTTCTTAATGATAAGCGTGTCTGCCACTGATCCTGAGTCGTTATGTACTGTAGCGGAGCGGTGTATGGACAGTGGCGTAGTATGAGCTGAAGAGCAACTTGTGCCATTCAATATGTTGGTGCGATGGCTGAGCCGGACACTTAGCGGCGGGACGATGGCAAGTACCATTGATTTAGATTGCCGGGTAGAGGAGGATTTCCCGAAGGGGCATCCAAATAGCTCAATCCGGCAATGACGTACGGCAGCGGAGTTTGAAAATAAAGCTGGATTGATGGGTCAGATCTCCCTCGTTCTGCTCATCCAATGCGCATACATTCTGACGAACATTTAGACAGATGTGAATATTGGTCAGCTGTTCCTTTTCCGAGATATATAAACCCGACTCCCTCCCCATGTTACAATCCCCCCACCTTTTCTTCTTTCCTCCCTTCTTCCGTCCTCTCGGGTATCCTGCTGCGTCGCGGGGCCTTCTCAGAACTATATCACTTCGTCCCATCTCTCGCCGTGCACAATGTCCCCCGCGCTCTCTTTTATTTCCTCCTCTTGGTTGTCTCAACACCTCGCATTCGTACTCGTCGTCTCTGGCTTCTCGCTCGTCTGCATGAGGATCATCTACAATCTTTTTTTGTCCCCGCTTTGTGCGATACCCGGTCCTTGGCATTATGCCATCTCAGATCTCTTTCTTCTCTTCCACGTCGTCCGCCTCCGCCAATGCAAACGCATCCAAGAACTGTTTGAAACTTATGGTCCCGTCGTTCGAGTAGGACCGAATAAAGTCGTTTTCCGCGATTTGTCGACCACGCGTAATGTCTATTCCATCCAAAAGTTCGATAAAAGCACGTATTATAAGAGTCTATTGACGTGTGTCTTTCTCTATTCTTTCCCTGCACACGAAACTAACTGTTTTCAACTTCCCATAGCAACGACAACGATCATGCGTACGTATATGCGCGCATATATGCATCTAAACCTTATGATTCACCCCCCTCTAGTATGACAACTCTCGACCACAATACTCATACTATCCGACGAAAGTCTTACGCGGCGCATTATACGAACAACAACGTCGCTCAATTCCAGTCTGAGATGCGCGAGTATACATTTGAGATAGTCAAGGTGACTCCCATTTGCGTGTTTTTTAATGTTAATTACTGAACTTTCGTCAGACTCTAGAAAACATGGCTGGGAAGACTCCGGTGGAGTGCCTAGCTCTTTTCCGACACCTCATGGTTGATGTCGTTACTTCATCTTGCTTTGGTTATCGCCTCGGAGCAGTTGCTAAGTGGGCCATGGACATTGAAGATCCTCTTTCCACGGCGATAAAAGATTTCCCAAAGCGTGGAATTCTTGTATGCGTTGAAATTTTATTCAAAAAAATTTCTTTTTCGCCTGACTTTTATCAACATTAGCGTAGTGTCATTCCTACTTGGGCATGGAATCTTGTCTGTCGGATTCCAAACAATCGTTGGAGGCAACTCTGTGACTCTGACAGGATCCTGGCTGAAGTAAGTACAATATTTCAAATTAGACGAAGCTCGTATCTGAACCTATAATCCTTTCAGTTCGTCAGTGCTCGAGTGTATGAAATGCGTGCTCAAATGAATGCCGGAAGAATGGGAGAAACGGAAAAACACTCCTTGTTACAGCGCCTCTTGCGATATCGCTATTCACCAGACGTGCAAATGCCTGATCACGACATCATCTCTGAATGTGTTGGACATCTGTATGGCCTTTTTAATACCTAGTCGAGCAAGCCAGGGGCTAACGTTCAATAATAGCATGGCTGGAACCGATACTGCGTCCATTTCTACGACTTTCTTCCTTTGGGAACTTACTCGCCGTCCTGATATTGTGTCAAAACTCCGCGCAGAACTTGACGATGCTATGCCTGATCCTAAGGTATTACCAGACACCACCGTTCTTGGCGAGTTGCCGTATTTCAATGCCTTCTTGAAGGAAGGTGCGAACTATGATTTCGAGTTGTGTCTAAAGCTCACTGCGATTTGCACAGGCCTTCGATTATATTCCGCTGCGCCAAGCCTACTTGAGCGTGTGGTCCCCTCCTCGACTTTAAAAAGTGGGGTCACCGATGAAATTTTTGACATGATGGGGTATGCCCTTCCTCCAGGAACCATCGTTGGCACGCAGGCCTGGTCTATGCACCGCGATGCTTCGGTATTTCCGTCTCCCGATGTTTTTCTTCCAGATCGTTGGTTGTCGACCTCAACCAGCCCAGAGGACCTTGCAAGGATGACTGCGCATATGATGCCCTTTGGAACCGGGACAAGGATTTGCGGCGGTCAGAACCTGGCCTTGATGATGCTCAAACTCGGGATCGCCGCTTTTGTTCGAAACTTTGAGATCCGTGCCCCTGCGGAGACTACCGATGCGAGCATGGAAGTCATGGATAGCTTCGTATGATTTCTCTTTGAAATACGACGACTCATTTTACTGATCTGTGGACAGGTTATCTTCCCTGCCAGTATGGAATGCAAATTGACTTTTGTTCCTCGACAACGCTAGTGCGCCACCTGCTTTCCTGCTCTGCGAAACCCTTGCTTTTTCTCGAGATTGTCGTCTCGTTTATATTATTATTATTCGGACTTGCATTCGTCTTCCATCATATATTCCACTGTCTTGCTTTCGGTTGTTTGGTTTTCCTAATTCTTGGTTTCCCTTTCGAAGTAGTTCGTCTGCATATACCCAACCTAGATCCTAATGAGGAGTGCATTGTAGCTCTTCTTTTTCCCTTCGTTTCGGTTTCGCATATTTTAGTATTTGATCTAATTTCTCAAGTTTGATAACTTATTACTCTTCTCCGGTCTGTCACCGTTCGTACATAGCGAACTCAATCTGGATACTGTGGAAGCTAATCAATTGTTTCGTGTAGCCATAATACAATCCCATTACAATCTCTCAATGTTGCACAGGAATTCGAGCTGGTTTGGCAACTGTCGTCCCGTGATGTATTTTGCGAGCCGGTTTGCATCCCATTGCTCTGGGGGAACATCTCTCTGCACCGTAACCGACCTGCACTGCACCTGCCACGACTTTGACTGCATCGACGATTTGGGCTTCATTTTCGCTGAACGGAGGGCAGCAGTCGAGCTTTCGTGGTCATCCACTTAATCAGCGGAGTATCTGACTCATTTGGTACCAATCAGGACCTTAAGCAAGGAAGCATGGCCCCACCAGCGGCTGTTTGTATCTTGGCCATTGTTAGCACGGTTGGTGCCGCCGTTGCCTTCAAACATGTGAGTTGTACTTTCTCTACTGGTGGTTATCTGGGTGAATCGGGCGGCTAACATCTGGCTTTTTAGTTTGTGTATGATCCTCATCTCAGTCACGTTGTACGAAGGTGGAAGGAAGATTTGGTTCAATGGAGAAGGGGGCCGCATAGGGCTAATGATGAACCAGAAGTCCCCATGCAGGAGAGAGAGGAGTCTTCGAGGATCAACCAACCAGACCATACAACTTTATCTTCGACCTTGGGGAATGGCTCCCATGATGGACTCCTCTCTCGTAGTCGACTGAGGAACTTGCTCCAAGAAGAAGAGAACTTACCCTCGTCGAGTATCGAATTGGACGACCTCGTCGCTCGCGAACTTTTTGAATGGAGGAACGAGGTGGCCACTTCTTCAGGTCAAGATCTGAGGCAAAGGAACGTTTCTAGTAGCGCTTCGAGGCAGGATGCATATCCCAATGGTGGTGGCCTTTCTCACCCACTAGAACTTGAAGAGGTTAATTTCTTATTTCCCCACTTCTCATCCCGATTGATCCCTTAACTGATGGTGAACATTTTGCTTGATTCTCATAGGACACAAGACCACTTCCTTTCGTACCACTCTCCCCGAGGCGAACCCATGTAGTGTACGATTCGGGGTCTGCGTCGCCTGCCTTGTCCAGCCTTCCAGATGGTCTACCTTCTCCTCCGCTCACTACGACCTCAATAGCAGCGACGCTACCTTCTCTGCCTTCTCCATCCAATAATACTACTGCTTCGCCCTTAATAGGGTCCCCTTTAAGCGGATCAATTGCAGGGTCGCAGGGTCCATTGTTGAGAAGACCGTTAATGGATAGCCTACCTGGCGAAATTCAGGTCCCTCGGAACTTGGGCCGCAATCTTCAGACCTCAGGTTCACCTCCCCCGATAATATCGCTTCTTCATGATTCCCAATCGCCATTGCCACCAAATGCAAGTTCTCTTTCCTCCCAGCCTGCCCCGAGTCAGGAACAGGAACACAACTCGCCATTTTTGCTATCAATCCCGTCTTTGTCACAGTCTTACCCACAAGAACTCGAGATAGAGCACGGCCTCGAGTTTCTCTCTCCTCCTTCTTCTCGTTCCGACTCGCCTTTCTCAATGGCGAATATCAGTCCTCACCCCGTTGCTTTGACCCACCAAAGCCCAGACATTCGTCGTCCCACTGTGTCTCCACTTTTGATTGGAGACCTTTCGGAGGTGTCCTCACCAACTCTTTCTTGGGGATTGGGCCTTGAGAATGAGTCGCACGATTCACTTTCCCCAGCTGTAGGCCCAAGGCAGCTTGCATTGAGGGCAGCTGCTACACCTAATGCAGCTAGTGGCCTCGGTTCAAGGATGTATCCTGCGTCGTCTGTTGCTTCCGGATTTGCGGGTGCTCCGCCATTCTTCAACGAGGTTGACGGGTCAGCCACCCCACACAGTGTGACAAACTCGTTGAGAAGCAGCGAATACCTTTCTTTCTCGGGTTCGGAACCAGGAAATGAAGAAGATGACGATGATGTTCCACTTGCGGCTCGACGTGCTTCACTCATTTCTACCATGTCTGCTCACTTCAACTCCCCGAGGCGTACGAATGCCAGTGAACGTCTGGGTGGTCAAGGTCTCGGATTGACCTTTATCCCTTCCCCAGTAAATCTACCAGCCCCTCTGAGCCCTTCTATGCTCTCCCCCCGTTCACGACTCGCTGAGATTTCGACCAGAGGTTACGGCATCCACCCCATTGGACCGATAAGCGATACCAGTGATTTGTCTGACCTGGACTTGATGTCTGATTACAATGCGCTAAGCGAACTTGGAGAGATTGTTTCGTATCCGGGGAGTATGAATGGGAGCGAGTCAGGGAGAGCAAATGGGGAAGATGGCCGCTTGCAATCGCCATTGCGAACTGCGACTGTACCTGCTCACGGCTCTCATTCTGGTCATGAAAGTGATCATGGTTCCGACGCGAGCTGGAGTATTACTGGGGGGTCAGAGCTCGGTGATGGTGAAGACTTTCATGAGCCTCAGACACCACAATTGCGCCCAGTAGGCGATTCGTTGAGACGAGATGACACGATAAGGGGTCGGAAGCTATGATGCCTACTGTTCATTTCGGTGGGATATCGCTGCTCAAATTGTCAATATTCTCTTTGCTCTGCTTTTTGTGGTAATTCAAATTTGGTTCGACAACCTTGTCTCTGGCAGCTGATTGCTTTTAGGATCGTGATTCCATACATGATGAATGTCGCCACTACGTTGCCAGATCTGCCCTGCATAATCAACCACATACATCACTCTGTTCCACGTGTATTTTAGATATCTTTCTTTTCGTTTGCGAGGTCGTTTGTCATCCCGTCTGGTTCTCTGCAAATATTCCTACACAGTTTACATGAGTTTGCTATATAAATATAAAATTGTACATTAAATTTCACTGGTGATTTTTCTGGACCTTTGGTGTCGGTATCACCATGCATCAGCATTTCGTGTCAGACTTATTGTAATATTTTGGTAACATTGAATAAATGTTTGTGCACCCTATGGTCCTGGATGCACGATAGCATATATGTTCCCTCAAGGCACACCGCCTCAGTAGACTATGAAAGAGTTATATAACACCAGATTCAAAATTACATGGCTGTATTACATGGTTGTCCAAAATTTCAATATTCAATGCTCAACCACCGCCGCAACCACCACCACACCCACCACCGCACCCGCCACCACCGCACCCGCCGCCATCGCCCCCGGTTGATGCACCTAATGTAAATCCCAGTCAGCAACTATAACCATCCGTATTCATGCATTTGACTTACATCCTCCACTACATCCTCCGCCTCCACCATCACCTCCACTTCCACCACAGCCACCATTGCAACCCCCTCCACAGCCACCGGATGATGAGTAAACGTGCCCATCAGTAGCAACACAAGAACCCATACCACCCACGGCAAAATACAGTGGAACAGCAATAAGAAAGGCTCCAAAGAAGTACGGGGATATATTTCTGTTATCGTCACCACGACCACTGCGACCGTACGCATGAGGGTGATGCAATCCGGAGCCTCTTCCATCTGCCTCCAATTTGAGGTGTTGCTTTGCCGCCTTTTGGGCCTGTTTCTCTTTATCCAGCTTTAACTTTTCATACCGCTTTGCCATCCGTTTATGGGCTTGTTCATCTGTAGGAAGAAATACTACTGCGTTGTGGTCGGATGGATGAGTTGCTGAGAGAAGGTCAGGGCGGTCGTAAGGAACGAGGTGTGAGGGTGGAGGGAGTTTGTGACCCCCTACAATCCGAGAAAGTCGGGTTCCGATACTGTCACCGGGAAGAGGGCATCCACAGTGGGTGTAGTCGACATTGAAACGAGATTTCCAGGAACGGCAAGTAATGTCAAAAGCCGAAGAGAGGCGAAGCCCTTCTACTTTATCGTCACTGAGATAAAAAGAAGGATCACATGATTGTGAGTGCATTAAGAAGAGAATGAACTAACTGGTCGATAAATCGGCCTACATAACCTTCGGAATCCTGCTGGTATTTACCTGGCATGAGTTGGTGAGTGTGCCAAACGAGATCTATGTCGAGAGTTGGAACGAAGAAGGACACCGGAGAGGAACTCATTAGGTCGAGAAAGCTATAGTGGGCATGTTAAATGGGGTATGGGACAGGGGTAAAAAAAAAAAAGGTCCATACGCGTGATATCTTGCCAATGCATGCTGCAGAGCAAGTGCATCAATTTCAGCGGAGAAGAACCCGGATTGCGTCCATCCTAGATCGTACATCTTCCGAACAAAAGATTCCTGTCTGAGAACTGCCCCAACCAAATCGATGGAATAGATTTTTTCGTTAAAATAGGCAGTCATAATTCTGGATTGTCTGGAGAAGCGAAAAATAAAATAAAATCAGTTTCATCCGAAATAAAAGAAAGATTAATTTTTGATAAAAAAGGGCTTACAACTGGGTGGGTTTACCGATCAAGTTCCTAAGTGAATTCATGGAAAATTGCGCCGCTTGTACAATTGCCGTGGTGAGGCCATTCACGTATTGGGGACTTCCTTCAATGAACCTCTTAAAATCCCCGTAGGCCACTACTTTCTTTGTGACATTGGCTTTCATGGCATCCGCCCGACTTTTATCGACCGGGGATGTAGTAAAAACAGAACCACTGTAGAACAGATAGCTCAATAAAAGTTTATCAAGTTTCAATATGAAGCGAAACTTACGAGAGGCCATGGGCAGGGGGACCGGCGAGATCAAACGCAAGCTTGCGAACGGCCAGGGTTTCTTTAGTGATGGTATTGAAGATGTGGGAATTCGGGCAATTGAAGGAGAATGACCCTTGAAGGTAGCCTGTCCCGCTTGGGTTTATAAGATCTGAAGGGAAAGTGAAGAGATAATGAGGTTTGTTGAAACAAGCCTCGTACCGACTACCACCACTTTGGGACAGTAATGACAAGTGAGGGATTTCTGTTTAATGGCATTGAGGCCATCCACACTATACTCGAAGGGTTGTGAAGTCTTGCTATGCCAGAAATTAATTCGAGGTTGCGATGGCGGTTGGTGGAGAAGTACTGCAAACTTTCCGTTCTGCATTTGATCTGTCAGGTGGGGTTTGTGATCAATTCGCGACCAAAGAACGAACCAGGCATTCAGCGAATTGGCGTTCAAGCAAACGAAGGTTTCCACAATTTGACCGCCTCATTGAGTCCTCCACAAACCATCTGCACAAATAAATGTAAGGAATTATGGGAGGAAAACATACTGTAAAAATAAAATACCTAGGGTTTAGCATGTAGGCATGCCACACCTGGTTGTGGTGTCGATGGTAAGAAAGACATTGATTGAACTGGCTTATTCGCGTACCATGATAACATCCACCGGAGGCATGATGATTTCGGTATCAACTCTCGCGTCTGTCGATTGTAACGAATGGCACCAAATATCGAAACTAAAAGAGGTGAATCTTGAGAAAGGATGTTCTAATAGAGAAAATGGGCAATACCGCTCAACAGCACATCCCACAAACCAAGACCATCTTTGCTCTTTGTTCAACGTGACTCCCAAAATAGTCTCTGTGTTAACAGCATCTACGGCGTTCTTCAACTCTGCAAATGCGTGCAAGAGGGTCAAGTGTCCCAGTATTTGTTGAATGCTGACCAAAGGCGCTTCTGTGATCGACTTGCCGATCACGAACCGTGTTGGTGCACTGTAGTTTGGCGGTGGAACGTCAGCGTCGGTGATGGCTCTTCCGGGAGCAGGACCGCTGTATACTGGTAGGGGGATGTCGGTCATGGTGACAGAGGGTGGTTAAGTCAACCCCTTAAGCTTACCATATGCTTCTGATATGTAACACTTCCTGATCAGGAAAATGAAATATATTAGTCTGGAAAAACAAATCATAAATAGACCTGTGTTCAAATTTATTGGATATTTTAGTCCGGGATACATGACGATTATGATACAGTCGAAACCCGTTGAATTTGAACTCTATAGCGGCATGCGCTTCTGTTAAATTGCCATTCAAAGGAAATCGTCGCGAATGGAAGGCCGCTTAACGGTCCGGGTAAGGTGTAACGCATTACAACAAAAAAATCCTCGTACTCTCTGCGCATAATTTTTTTTTTTCAATCTAATCGGATGCCCATTTTACAAGCTTTTACTGTAAAACCATGTGTACCAGAATGGCAACAATTTCTCGGTGGCGACTTTCTCTATTTGCTTAAAGCTGTGCACCATTCTTTCAACTCCTAAACTGTGGTGCAATCTAAATTTCTGGAGAGCAAAAGTCGAGTACCATACTTGTCGACTACGGCCGATCCCGGGGGGTTGAATCGCTGGATATAGGATGCTCATCAGTTGTGTCAGGGAATAGTCGAAGGAACCTGCGATCGACTCGCAAATACAACATGGGTATACCTTTGTGGAGGTTGGGGAGAAGGTACTCCGTAATGCGCGATCCGTTGAATCGGGTGATTAGTTTCTTTAGATCTCTCGGCGCTGACGGCATGGTAGATCGTCACAGCGCAAACTGGAGTCAGTTTTATACTTTTCGATTGGCCTTCGATGTCGGCCGCTCGCCCAAACGAACCTCTCCTCCAGTGGTTCGAATTTCGCCTCTTACTCCGTCTCTACACATAGGATAGCCAATGATTTCGGCAGGTTTGCAAGAGAGTGCCGTGGGCGACAGTAACAACAACAATACACGGTACGCTTCTTACCTCGCCAACGGTGGCCACGACTGTTCGTCCTCCAGCAATTCGGAGATGCCATGAGCAAATTGCAGCTTAAATCTTTGTAGTATTGGCGGCATCAATCTGAACTTGAAGCTGAACGATATTCATGACCTCATCTTCTCATTTTTGCATTGTAAGCCTGTGACTTGACGAGTAGACCGCACACTTATTTAATTCACTTCCTGAATTCAATGTGATACACAATGCCGATCACACTGAATACTTCCCAACGTCATGCGTGACTGTGCTTGCACAGCTCTGTCTAATGCAAAAAAAAATATTAAGTAAATCTGAAAACACTGAAATTTTGCACAGGCTTACAGCCTACTGATATTAGGCACTGGCTCAATGTTATTTATTGGCCACTTATTGGAATCTGCCCAAGAATTTGCCAAGGAATTTGCGATGCATTCCGTTGTCTGATCCGTCGCTCCGATATAACTACCATATATAGTACCAACAACCCGGCTTGATCGGCATTTTACAATGTGGATACACTCATGTTCTGTTGATGTTCTGTTCACAGCAAGGCAGATAACGCCTATCTACACAAATTGCGTAACATGAAACACAAACGTACTGCGTTCTAGATGAAGTTGCGCAGATGACGAACGATATGCACGACATTCACGATTGGTGTACGAAACGTGGTGGTGGGCTGCTCAACGAACGCTACGAGCATGCAGGCATTGTGAGGCTTAAATTACATCGGGAGACCTCGCTTGGTCCTTACTTTCCCTCAACTTTCAAATTTGACGCTCACTATTCACGATTTTGTTCATGATGCTCCGAGACGCTTTCAAGCTGGGGCTTGTCACGGTTGTTGGCCTCGGTGTCGTAGCCACTGTAGGTGTCGGCGTCGGTGTTGCTACTCTCGTTGCTGGCGTGGTGAGTTTCCTCATCCTCTTGTTCTGCTTTGCTTCCGTTTGTCGTCAGTATTGATGCATTGTTTCTTTAGATTATTGCTGGAGTATCCTCTGCTGATCTGCCGAGAGACGACACAACTGGACCATCATATGAAGGCGGTAAACCCAAGACGGAAGAAAAGAAGTTTCCAAAGCAGGGGAAACCAATTTCCCCACAAGAAAAACGACCCTCTGAAACCGCCAGAAAGCAAACAACGCAACCTACGACTGACATCGCTTCCGAGTCAAAACCTGGACGTTCACCACAGACCCAAATCTCTACTCCCATCGAGCGAGGGGCTCCCACTCCTACTTCAGACCCCAAATCCGACCGTGCAACAGAAATCAAACACTCTGCTCCAATTGGTAAAGACGAACGAAAATCTCCTTCTCCAACCCCAAATAGGCAAAGATCGTCCTCTGTCGTTATGAATAATGCACCCTCATCGTCAAAGGAAGACGCTCCTCGTGTCGGTTCAAGCAATGGCACCGCGTTGCCAGGGGGTAAACCTAGCTCTCTGAGTCGCGAGCTGGAATCTCAGGTCGCCACTGAAATCAAGCACTGGAGAAAAGAGAGGTCTTCGAATCAAGAGACATGGAAGAGTGGTACTGCTGCGTCAGGGCGCGGTATCAATGAGGTATGATTATAATTTTACTAATTGGCATGGTCTCTGACAAAACGCATTAGAAACCTTCTTCACCTGCTCTTGCACCGAAAGCAGAAACAGTGCCCGAACCCGAGCCGGCCGCCACCAGCGTGGATACCCCTGGACCTTTGCCTTTGCTCCCGCCCTCCCCCATACCCAAACCGAAATCTACTCCCCATCTGAGCGAAGCGACTCTCGAATCACAAACGGAACCAGAAATGGTCGCCACGGTCCCAATCAAAGAAGAGAGTGTCATGTCGCAGGAACCATCATCTTCAACGCCTGTCCCGAAATCGGGTCCTTTGCAAGCTGGGCTGGCACAGGAGTTGCAATCTGACGCTCCCATTTCGTCACAAGAACCCGAGGCCCAACTATCATCTGCTCCTGTGATATCAATCCCTACTGAAGAAATAGCTGATCTTGGCGCCGATGCCGCAACCGCTTCTACACTTCTCACGAAACTCGAAGCGGAGCCGTTGGATACGTCCGCAACCCCAGCTATGAATATGAATAGTGTGGCCCCTAATGGTTCAAGTGTTTTACAAGGACCAGCGTCTGCCTCACGCGATTCTCTAGCGTCAGTGCAACGCCGGAATTCCAAGCTCGCGTCCGCTGCCAAGAAGGTTTCGCACTCGGTCAGGAAAGTCTTCAAGGGCCCCGATGGCAAGGTTATTCGTTCAGATCCACAAAGGCTCACGTCTTCCTCCTCCGATTCCGTGGACAGTCAGCGATTCATCGCCGACCATGAGCAAGGCTTGCTCAACAGTCGAGTGTACTCTAAACTTGCGTCTTCCTCCCGTGAATCGGTTGCATCGACGAAGAGCCGACGATCCTTGATGGATGGAACAAAGAAAGGCCTGAAACGGATGTTCAGAGGTTCTTCTGATAATATCGATGTCCCACCAGTTCCACCATTACCTAGTCTCGTATCGACGGTTCCGGAACCGTCCATCAGCAGAGAAAAAGTTACCATGCCCCCCTCGGCAAGCACGCCTGCTCCTAAGCAAGCCAAGAGTTTCTCACCGAAGAATGCATCACCTGGCCAGCACCAGGCTCATGCCTCGGCTTCAAACACACCTCAGAACACGCGGAATGCACCAGGTACTCCCGATGCGGGAAATAATGCCTCGCCGCTGCTGAAAGGGATGTTCAAGGGTCGGACGAATACTCGTGTAAGGCGGTGAGGTTCCAACCATGTTGATATTATCGAGATGTCATCCTATTTCTTAATTATTACTTAGTTCCGTTCGTTTTAGTACTAAGACTCGAATGTATGCACCCTCATTGGCCATTATACTATCCATTGAACACCCCATCCAGAGCTCGAACGGTTTCAAATTCCTCAGCACAGCCGAGTCACCAGACTTCATCTTGGGTGCATGTCACTTTAACGTCCGTGAAACACAAAAAGAAGTTTACACTTAGCGAAGTTGACAATAAAATATGTGTTTCATGTTACAACACTCTATCATGATGCCCCTTGGGTTGGGGCGCTTATTGTAGTATACTGCCATAACAGGGTGTCGCAACTAACGTTACCTAGCCTGGCTTGCCAGTGTTGGTGTAAGAAACTCAGCTGCACTGGCATTGTTGTACATTTTGTCTTCTAAGTCAGCGCTAGCTAAGCTCATAGAGGCCGCCGATTTATGTAAGTAATCCAAGAGGTTGCCGACTTCATCAGAAAATACAACCAAACAAACCTACCAAGAGTCCAAGACTCAGATAAAACTCGCATGCAACGCAAGAGGTTGCTTTTAGGGCCTTGGGAAAGGCTTTGAGGTGCAAATGACATTTACAGGGCGTGACTCAGAACGACCAGGATGTTAACCCAAGCACCTACGTTGGGGCTTTCAATCTTGGTCCATTTTGCCCTCTCAATCGTCAGCTGCCAGGCCGACCAAATTAAAGTCCCTGCTACCGATCACCGCGTCAACCAATATCCTCCAGAAAGGTAAGCACGACGGACATTCGTTCAGCTTGTCTGATCATAAAACTGCTTTAGGCACGGTTGGATTTGGAGGTCAGAATGTGGTCAATTTATTTCAACTTCTGCAGGCGAGGGTAACAATGTATCCTTTTCATTCGTGGGTGAGACTCTTCATTCAATTTTTATCTGCAATGCTGTCCCGTGTTCCTGACCGCAAGAGCAGGCACTGCGGTTACGGTCAACTTCATTGCCGATGTCTTTGCAGGCCTCGCGCAAATCGCACTTGATGGGTTGAATAGAATAACAGTCGACACGCACAACAAATCTGTGCAAGACACAAGAGACTGCGCCCCAGTCTCGTGGAGTTCTGGGAATCTACCCTCTGGGCATCACACGGTTGCTCTTTATCCCCTGAAAGACTCAATGGATGTCCATAATTTTGTGTATGTTATCCGTTCATACTGTACTTACCCATGTGCTGACCTTTCCCAAGCTACACAGGCGAACCGGTCAGCAGCACCTTAGCTCTACCCAAATCAACCCAGACCTTTCAGAGCGGGAGGTCATCATACTTACGGAACGAGATCCGCGTCATTGCCATCATTATTCCTGCGACCATGGGTATGGTGTTGGGACTTATTTCCATCGCCACATTCATGTTCAGTCTTGCTTATTTCCGACACAGCTGTCAGAAGAAGCAGCGTTTATCGGATCTTGCCAAGGCGGACTCAACTTTCAGCGACAACGGCTCCTCTACCCCTACCCGTACCGTGGCGCCCGCATCGCTGGGGAGCAATGCAAAACTCTCCAACTGGACTCGCTCGTTGCGGAAATGCATGCATCCTCAGTGCCATTGCAGTTGCAGCAGCAAGCCTTTGTGCTTACGCTCTGAACGAATCGCAACCGTTCGGGCCCATTGAATCTGCACAACTCAGCACGCTGCTGTTGCAGCTTGCTGGCTTACTGCCTCAGATTGGCATCAGCATGCTAGCGTACGAATGTCTTCATATGGGTATTGCTGCTGGCCTGAACGGAGAGGGATTGGCACTCGGGCTACTGGATTCGGCCGCCAATGGTTTGGAAGTTACATCGTTGCTGCTCAGGCCATCAGCTCTTCGGCACAAAGGCTCCGTCGTAAGAATTATAGCCATAACCATCGGTATCATCGCTGGTCTACTTCGGTTCACCCTGGCTGTTTATCCGCTGTTGCCAGGCGGTATCGATGGAAGCCAGGCTAACGCGATCTTTACCTTGATTGGAGAACAAGTCGCTGCATGTCCTTCATGTGGAGGCTTGACGTCATATTTACGAATTGCGAACAGCATTACGGCAGTCGGTAGTGCTACGTTCAGAACGAATTTTACTCAGCAAGGCGACGCGTTGATTATTCCCCCATTTGTTTATGATATCGACAGTGCCGGGCCCAGTGTCGAAACGGAACAGGATACCCTGAAACTCTCTTTGTGTCAGCACACAAATCTAACAAAGCCAATTGCCCGTGTTGGGGACATGGAGTTTACGAAGGAATACGGTCGCACAGTATTTGGACTCGCGGATGGCGTTTTCAGGTTCAGCATGGCGTTTGGCGAGAACTATTCATCCCCGTCCTACACAACAATGGAGTGCCAAGCGCAACTCACAAGATACAAATATATCCAGGACGTCAACAACGGTGGGCCGATCCAAATCATCCATGAGCTGAACTCATCAGCGCTGCCTGTGTACAATTTATCATGGCCAGGCTTTAGTTCGTACGTATACGGGGACGACTTACAACTGGAGTACTTCAATAATAAGGTGGTGGGAACAAGGGACTTCATTGGCATAATGGTGTCTATGCTAGGCGGGACAAGACTGCTCGATTATAACATCACGCTAACTGCAGGGCGTCAAGTCGGTCAATTCAGGCTGAATGCTTTAGCTGTCATACTCTTGACATCCACAAGTGTCGGAGCATGGACAGTTGCTGCGGGATTACTTCTCTGGTTCACGTATCGCGCTGACTGCATCGCCACGGCGGCTGACAGTGGCCTCCTAACCGCGGCACGTCATGGACCAGAACTGGGTCAGCTCCTGCAGGGGGGTTGTAATGGTGAAATTCCTCTTGAGTCGGCATTGACAGCTGTACGAGCTCGGCGTGTAGGCTCTCACGTGGAGATATCAAGCACAAGAGGAGAGAAGGTGACGGAAGAGCAATTGTTGGCATGATATGTGAATTTCTTACAGTGACTCACAAAACTGTAGTAAGTTTTTTTTGTCTTACTTAACTACCACCTTCTCCTTTGTTCGAATAAATGCCTGCTGAGATACGAAGCACTTGGGGGGTGGAAAATAGCTAATACACTAGGATCTTTACACTTTTTGCTTCAGTAATATATGTCGGAAACTTGAGATAAGACTGAATTGTCCTAATCAGAATTACAGTCAGCCTGAACTAACTGGGACACATGTCAGCTAGAATAGTCGGTGATTTACAAAAACTAGGTTTTCCGAACATGGAAATATTTACTAACGCATCCACTTCAGCCATCTCCCTTTGCATCTCAGCTTGATCGTAGAAGACTGAAAATGTGTTAAGTCCACCAAGAAAACTTACCACTTTGGCCTACAAAAATTACTGAGGACGATGTGGCCATGGAGAAATCCACCGTCATGAATGCGTTGAAGACTACGAGACAACAACTCTCATCTCGAGTAATAATGGTTAGTCAACTGTGCATTGAGTGATCCATCTTCCACTAACCGTCTAGATTGTGAAAATATGTCCGTCCGGCACGAAGTTGCAATGTATAGTTCAAGGAAATTGTTCCATTTCATAATCAGTACGGAACTTCAAGGAATAATCATCGTCGAAAAGACATATACAGAAATGCCCTTGGCTCCGAGTCGTGTCATTGAATACTCAATCCAACATAACGGTCACAATTATTACAGAAATCCGCATAATTGCTTTTCAGCTGCTCCCTCCTCTCATACATCCTTAAATGCCAACCAGGATACAAACGTGTTACACCTGCAATACATATTATCACAGCCACCAAGCTTTTCCACCACGACATTGCATTTCGGGCATCTTCTATATCCTTTCAATCTAGCGAGGTCGACGAACTGAGTCTCTTGCCTACGAATTTCATATTCCTCGCAACTGAGATCATCGTCATGTTCTACCCCGCACGACGAGCAAGACCTGGCGAGGCATGAAGGACAGCTGATGACGTCGGCGTTGGAGATTGTTTGTCGGCGGTAGGTTTGCTTACATCCAGATGTCCTGCAATACTGGAATTGCATCGTATTTTGCTCGAGATAAGCCGCGAATGCAGCCTCCAGGAGGCGTTTGAATGAGTAAGGCGTGAGGAACTGGCGTATGAATGGTAGCGCGATGGGTACATGGCACGTCGCCTCGTTACCGATACACATGATTGGGAATGTTTTGTTGTCTACGACCGCAGTCAGAAGGCTATTGAGACAGCCTGGACAATAAGCATGGCCACAAGGCAATCGTTCGGGATACGAAGCTTCATCAAGACAGACTGGGCAAGTGGGGTTATTTTCCGTCCCATGTCCAGCCTCGGCGACAAATGATTTTCCAAGAAGCCTTCGGAAGTGATGTGTCACCTCCGCGCCTCCTCGTACCATAATCGTAGTCTTCTTCGGGGTAGCCTTCAAGTTGACCTCGTCCTCTCCGACTAGTTCCTGAAGTTTTCCGAGTCCTTCCCTCTTGAAAAAGGCAGCAGAAGCGCCTGTCAGTTTTGTCTCGGTCATAACTTGCTCACGCTGCTCGACCTCGTCTTGTATCATGCCTCGGGCCTGACGGACGCGCTTGGTTTCTCCATATAGTCGCAACGTTTGGAATTCTGGGTCAGATCGAAGATGGACTGCGGTCTTGTCAATGAGGCTTTGGAAAAATGTTGCAGAATCTTCGGAAGAGGCGAATGAAGGATGCCAATAAGTTCCCTCCAAAATTTCACCCTTCATCAATTTTTCGACATTCCTATTCAATACGCCGAGGGACCTCATATTCTTTCCCTCTACTTGGATCGTAACTGACTCTTCTGCGACGGTCTTGATCTCCAGACTGGCCTCCTGCTTCCTCTTCCTTTTCGTCAAATCAAACCACTGCCGCTTCTGTGCCTCGTACTGTGCCAAGGGAACCCGGATTGAATAATGGTAGTAGGGCTGTTGCACATTGCATTCGAGCGATGGGATATTTTTCGCCTCGATGGTGCGTGCCGCCAACTGCGCATTCGCCCAGGTGTTGAATTCAAGAATCAGGGATTCTCGGTCCAGCTCAGAGTTCGCATCCGAGTTGAAGAACTGGCAAGTCTTCATTTGGGCGCCTTCACTATCGCAGAGCATTTCATAAATGGTCGAAAACGCGACAGATGGTGAATCGGAAGAAGAACTCCTCGTCATCCTTCGATTGCTGAAGCTGGAATCCCATGTCAACGTTAGAGAAGGACTGCCAAATTCCCCCTGTTGCCAAATTGCGTTGTGGGAGACATCGACGTTGCTTTTGCGGAGTCCGTCGAGGACATTCTTCTTGCCATGTTGCAGTTTAGTGATGACAGTGGCCAGTAACGATTTCCCTTCGTTTTCGATTGTGTGGATGCGGAAGTCGGATATCGCCAAACCTTGTCGCAGGAATAGGTCCTCGATGTCTTCCTTCATTGTGTCGACGGGGAGCTGAAGGACGACCTGGCAGAGGTCGTATCCCGGGATAATCTTTTGTATCTCGAGTCCCGCCCCATACGTAACGAGGTTGGACTCTAAGACGATGAAATGTTCGATGGCCCCGTCCTCTTCGATGACTTCTTGAGCCAGCACTGCAGGGTCTGGTTCGACTTCCGTATCGTTGACATCTCCGTTCACCTCCGTCGTACGTCGATGCTGTGGGACGGATGAGCGATGGGCAGATCAGTGCAGAGATGCCATACTTTCGCATGTCGAAAACGGCACTTCCTGCCCTTGGTGCATTTACCAGCCTGCCATGCTTGACAAACATCTGCACCGGACTCTAATGAATTAGATCGCTTTCGCTGTGGTGTGTGATTATCAGATCGTGACTGATAACGGGTCCCAAGAAACCTACTCGACGTTCGTTGGCAGGGTTGCCTTGCAACGAGTGTGTTCTCATCAATGGCCCGCCTCTCATACTGGTTGTCGACTCTTGACTCTTGTCTCAGTGTTATAATGTAGAATAATTGACTCGGAATAGATCAGTAATTCAGTTGCTGAGAATGTGATAGTCACAATGACTCATTTGCGGAAGCGGAGAGGGATTTGTCCAATGGGGAGCTTCCGGTTCTTCTTGGGGCTTATCTACGGAGCCGGACGCTTGTATCATTCTTGCAAGTTAATATGCGGTCAATGGAACTTGCTCTGGTTAATTTGGTAGCGTTCTGGAGTAAGGCAGAGATGGCGAGTGATCACATTGAAAAGACATGATCTCACCAATTGCGAAGATTCAATGTCTTTCACAACCTGCAAGACTAAAGAAATTCTGGACTTGTTACCACGTCATACGCAGGGCATTGGATCGTTGATGCACACTGTTCCACACACATCATTTGCTAAATACAGATTGTGTTGCGTCTACAAACCAGAAATAGCATTTCGTCGTGAGATTTCTACGATGGAGATCAGATAGACAACTCGAAACAATCGAATACGAAACCTAATCCAGGTCAATACACCCGTCTTAATATGCTCGGATCAACTTTGGTATAAGATCTTTCGTCGGTTACGCGGAGTAGATTCCATTCGACAAGCTCGGCAAGGTGGGGAGCAACCGAGTCTAAAGAACGAAGTGGCCGCAGAAAGAGAGAGGGGGGATCGTGACAAGTTCGCCGTAATGTTGATATGAGATGTAGATGTGTTTCCAGAAGATCATGTTCTTAAGAACCTTGATGCTACATAATCAAACGTGGTCTACAAGGGCGGTGATCAGAATGAAGATAAGTATCTTGAATGTACTAACCCCAGGTTGGTTATGGTCGTAAACAAAGAGTAGTCAGGAAAACCATGCCAACCTAAAAGTTGTGTGTGCCTGTTTGCGCGGCACTGCTTCATGATCGCGACGTTCCGGTTCCATAGCATTCAACTTTTTCCCTTTCCCCTGATTCTCTTGTTTCCTCGCTCGCCCCCCCCTTCCATGTTTTCCTCCTTTGGGGCCCTCGTCCTCGCAACTGCGTTCACATCTGTCCTCGCCGCTACGGCAGGTGGTTTCGAAGATGGAGGTGACACCTTGGTCTCCGCCATGATGGTGAGTCGTGGCTCAGTCTCATTTGCCCTCGAACTAAATTATAACCCCCTCCTTTCTTCCCAGATGTTCCTCGGCAATGAGGATAGCATCTATATACTAGACAAGGCTGAGTTGAACCCTGCTACCATCAATGGTCATCCAGCCTGGGGATCGTTGTGGTACGTGTCTCCTTGTATAAACCTTGCTCTTTTGGTCTACCATCTCGTGTTCTTTGAATTAACCCCTCTTTTATAGGGACATCAAGAGCCGTAAGGCTATTGTCATGGACATCAAAACGAATTCATTCTGTGCATCAGGCATGCACTTACCAAATGGCTCCTATGTTACTTTTGGTGGGAACGACGCCGTCGGCAAAGACGGCAAAGCAGGCTCACAGAAGAACGCCGATGGAACCGGGGCTTGGGATTCCACATATCAGGACTTTGACGGACGGAAAGCTATCCGCATCGTTAATCCATGCAAGATATCGGACAGCTTGAATACTGGCAATTGCAAATGGTATGACGAGCCAGAAGGGCTTGCCATGAAGGCTCGGCGGTGGTACTCTACCGCCGAACCAACCGCTGAGGGTCAGATTGTCATCATTGGAGGTATGATCAACGGAGGATATATCAATCGTATGCTCCCGAACACCGATCCGGTTAGTCAGGCTGGTCAAGCCGAGTCGACGTACGAGTACTTCCCCCCGAAAGATGGTGACCCTCAACTCGTCAACTTCATAGTTCGAACTTCCGGCCTTAATGCGTACCCCCATGCATTCCTCATGCCCTCTGGAAAGATTTTACTCCAAGCTAACGTGTCAACTGGTCCGTTAGCTTTCTGCCTCCCCTATTCAATTCCCAGTCTAATTTGGTTTTAGCTTTATGGGACCACGTAAACAACGTCGACACCCCTCTTCCAGATATGCCAAACGGTGTTATTCGAGTCTATCCTGCTTCTGCTGCGACAGTCATGCTCCCTCTCACCCCCGCTAACAAGTGGACGCCAACTCTGTTGTTCTGTGGTGGTTCTGCAATGCCCGATAACGATTGGGGTAATTATGGTGGTCCTAACGCTGACACTTGGACCGTCACCGCTTCAAGTGATTGTCGTCGTCTGACGCCTGAACCTTCTGACGCCTCCCAACCAGCATATATACAAGACGACGACATGCTCGAACCGCGGACAATGAGCCAGTTCATCTTCCTCCCGACAGGAAAACTACTCTTGCTCAACGGTGGGCAGAAAGGCACGGCCGGTTATGCTCTCGGAACGCCGAACACTCCTGACGCACAAATGCCCTTTGGTCGATCCCTGGCAACAGACCCAGTGCTACGGCCTGTCATCTATGATCCTGAAGCACCCAAGGGTTCTCGATGGTCTACACAGGGCCTTTCGGCATCAAAAATTCCCCGTCTTTATCATTCCACCGCTATACTGCTCCCAGATGGGTCCGTTATCGTCGCTGGATCCAACCCAAATCCCGATGTCAATACATCCACCTACTATAACACAGAGTACCGTGCGGACGTCTTTTTCCCTCCTTATTTCTCTTCCACCGTTCGGCCGAGTCCTCAGAACCTGCCTAAGACACTGTCTTACGGAGGTTCAAGCTTCGATATCTCGATTCCGTCTGCTTCCTACACCGGTAATGGGAATGACGCTGCTGACGTGACGATTGTCACTCTTGTTCGAGGTGGTTTCACGACGCACGCGATGAACATGGGACAGCGATTCTTGCAGCTCAACAACACGTACACTGTGAACAAAAATGGATCCATCACCCTTCATGTGGCTCAGCTTCCACCCAATCCCAATTTGTTCCAGCCTGGTCCTGCTTTGTTGTATGTTTGTATAAATGGTATTCCTAGTACAGGAAAGCTTGTTATCGTCGGTAACGGCCTCATTGGACCACAGCCCACCTCGGATGCAAGCCAGCTGCCTGCTAGTGTCCGCTTTGATGGTACAGTCACTGGTGGTTCCTCCGCTACTGCAACCGCATCTGCCTCATCTAACAAGACTCTCCTCATTGCGGGTATTGCCGGTGCAGTTGTTCTTCTCGGACTCATTGCGGCCATCGCGGGGATTTGTGTCGCTCGCAGAAAACGTGCGCGCGCCGAAAAGCCCACCTACTCGATGGATAAAATTAAACCTCTCGGTTTCACTGCGGGAGGTGTGCGTAGTATGCATTATAGTCGGGACAGCTCCGCTACCGAGTCGACTGTTTTCGCACCATTGGCAAACCGGAAAGAAACAGAGTATAATGAAGCCTGGGACTCGAGCACTGCGAACCTTCATGCTCCTTACGCTCCTTACAGGGATGACGGTACTCCCTCGGCACTTGGGAGCCGCCCGTCGTTTGGTGAATATGACCCATATAGTGGATACAGTGGTGTCCCCCAACAGCACGCTGATTCGTCATTGAATGTGAACATGGGTGGTGTTGGTGGTGTTGGTGCTGGTATGGGAGGGGGTGATTCGCCTTATATTGCACAAAGTTACGACGACCTACCCGCTGTTCCGCCAAATGATCAGCACGGGATGTCGTATTACCAGCAGCAACAGCAGCCTGAGAACCATTCACCATCGTCGTACCAATCACCTTATCAAGATTCGCGGTATCGGTGATACAATTTCCTTTTGGCATTTTTGGGAGGAAGGGGATATTTTAGAGGTTGAGAAGAAATTGTTTATCTTTTTTTTTACACAAAGGACAAAGTTGCACATCGAGCACCACACGCACTTACAACAGAGACAAAAAAGTTGCACATTCATTATTTTTTGTTTCACCCACCTTTGTATCAATCAACAACTAGGAATTTGGACTTATATTCGTTTTTATCTGTCTCTTTTTAATACTTTTTATTCTTTTTGCTAAACGATCATCACGACACATCTGGACTAAAGTTTCATTTATTTATTTATTTTCAAAATGGGTTGCTTTTTGTCTTTGTTCTCGTCGATTCCTTCACCATTTTCCTAAAGAGCTCCCAATACCAACTTGGTTCTATGGACTGGGATCTTTTGTACAGCTGAACGCGGTCATCTTCTCGCAGCCTGTCGCTCTCAGGCATAATTGGCGTTCCTTTAAATTTACTGCCAATTGGTTCACAGAAATTCCCATTCTTGTAATTGGTTTTGGACATTAGGTCCTCAAACTCTTGTACTTTTGAGATTTGAAAAAATGACTTCCTTAAGCCTCTCGTCTCCTATTGGTATGTCTTCTTGTGATGTGACGCGCATGTGACTTTCTATTTGTCATGCGTGCGCTTGTCTCTTTCCTTCGTCGTCG
>Ga0307517_10000506_pt1 | contig 67032 bp, 83 predicted proteins | sample 23_EM_MG_FD_194515 | JGI IMG/M metagenome (GOLD analysis project Ga0307517, IMG submission 194515) | Populus trichocarpa ectomycorrhiza microbial communities from riparian zone in the Pacific Northwest, United States - 23_EM | ecosystem: Host-associated > Plants > Roots > Unclassified | place...
TATAAACCAATGCCTACACAGGTGAGTCGTGGACATGTCTAAGGTCCTGCCCTCTCGAAAACTTGTAAGATGGGGATGGGGGGAGGATTGTCCATTCCCACTTGAGAAACAAGAGTCCGACAGAGAGGTAGAGCGGGAGCTTGAATGGTGGTGGAATGAATCACGGAAAAGAAAAATTGCGATGTGCACAAAAGGAAGAGGGCCAATACACATTTACAGGGTGACAGACAACACACAAATCTGACAGATGAGCAAAGACACGAGGGGAACCCAGTTCTGTGGGGTGGTCGAGACACTGTTGTGAGGGAAGGGAAAACTTTGGAAGGGGGTGTAGGATGGGCGAGGATTGGCAGGGAGAAATGAAAGGGAGGTCACATAAACAGTTGAAGCAAAAGAAACAACCCATCTCCCCCAACCGCGCCCCCAATGTAAAACGAGCACAATGCCTTAACGAGGCCAGACGTCTGGGTTGCTTTGTTTCCTTGCATCCTTTACTCCTTGCACCGGTACAGAAGTATTCACCCCCCCAGGATAGAATGAGGGCGGTAAAGGAGGCGGCCCATTTCCTCCCAAACTACCTCCCCCGATCCTATTCGCGCCCTGATTCTGGGTCGAAGAACCTTGGTACCCCACGAACTGATCGGGCTGCATCGGGACATACAGGTTAGAGATGTCGGAAGATGTCTGCGACTGCTGCGACGATTGCGGGTAAGTTGGATATCTGTTGCCAGTGGTTGTGGTACTCGCATAAACCTGTGAAGGACTCGTTACGGCATCGGAAGAAGCCCCAAATGCCGTGTTCGGACCATCACTTCGAGCGGCGTTTCTGACGGAAGACATGACCACGTCCTTTCTGTCTTCATCAACCAGCGGCGGGTTGGTAGGGGGGATGTGATAAGCGTGCGCTAGTCCAGAGGTAGGAGGTTGTCCCGATCCTCCTACCCCAGCGTAACGGTTGCCACCGCCCGGCCCCGGATGCCAGTTCGCGAGTCCCTGGGAAGTGACAAGTTCTGCTTGTTGATGCAGATACTCCAATTGTGGGTACGGTTGTGCGGCCACGACCTTCCCGGTCTGCCTCCTCTCCCACTCCCTGATCGCATCATCTCTCTTCAAGACCGGTGTCAGTGCATTCCTTCCTCCAATCACATCCTGACTCATGTGTTGCAACCTGGCAAGGGCGGGAGGGACGTTATCCATCGGACCGGAATTCGCCGCCCTTGGCCTTGCATTCGTATTTGGGTGGTAGGATGTTGGTGGGGGAGGTGGCGGGTTGTTGTGGGGGACCGGGAAAGTGTTAGGCCCCAGGTATTGTTGTTGGGTCGAGGTATTAGAGCTGATTGGACTAGAATAGAAAACCAACGTTAGCTCAAAAACATCGTCCCAAACGGAGACCAGCGAGGGACGAACTGGTTGTACCCTGTGCCTGCTTTGTCTTGACTATTCGGGAACGTAGGTGGCCCGTTGCCTGCTGGTTGGTTGATATAGGGGTTCCTGTTGATGAAAGTGTTTGCTTGAGCAGTTGCTTGAGCCGTGTAAGCTTGGTGTTGAGCCAAGTGTTGGTTGTAGGAAGCAGCATCCTGGAACGCCCGAGTTCCTTTTGGTTGCGAGGGTACCAATCCACCATAGGGTCGCTTCGGGTCGGCGGGTGTGATCGAATGCTGAGGGGAGGGTTGAGGAACAGGGTTTTGTGTGTGTGGCTACGGGGATGGTACGTGAGGGGTGATCGAGGGGTGGTCAACTTGTATCAACTTACCGACCAAGGCTTCGTGAACTTCTCTCCTGTTATGAATGGATGTTGTCTGGCCTGTTGTGGCGTCCATCGCTCCACAGGATTCAGGTTCAACAGCCCTTGACAGAAATCGATGAACGACGCGCGACTGTTCAATTCTAGGGGTAAAAACATATCAGTACTACCGGTCAGGCTCTCCCGCATACACCTACCCTTTTCCACCTCCGTTCCATGCCTTGAAGACTTGAAGTTCGGCATCGGGGCTTGATTGATGATATCCGGCAGAGTTGTAGCCTTGAAGTATTGCTTTCCCGGCTGCTCGCTCGTGTTCCTCTCCCTGGAGTATTGTTCAAGGGTCTTCAAACGGAACTTCTTGTGACCAAAAGCGTCGGTATACGAGTCGAAGAAGTGACTTGTTTGCTTCCCCATGTCCATCATGTATTGAGGGGGCATCCTGTCAGAGCTGATAAGCGTGACAATCGGTGTCTTGCAAACTGTCCAACATACCCGAGCATTTCAACGATCCTGGTTATCTGATTATATTCGCTCGTCCCGGGGAACAGGGGCAAACCAAGGAACAGTTCCACGGCTATGCAGCCCAATGACCACATGTCGATGGAGGCATTGTACGGTATCCCAAGCAGCACCTCGGGTGACCGGTAAAACCTCGACTGGATGTAGGTGTAGACCGTTTGCCGTTCATGGCACGCAGAACCAAAGTCTATCACCTTGATTTGAGGTGATTGTAGCCTGGAGGAAAATGAGATCCGCGCTCGGAAGTAGGAGCTGCGGATAACTTACGACTTGAGAAGGATGTTTTCTGGTTTTAAATCACAGTGTATTAGCCTCGCCTCCTTGAGCACTGTCAACGAATCCAACAGCTGGGCGGTGAACACCTTCACGAGCTGTGTACTTAACCCTTGGAATTGATTTTGCTTGATCAATTCGTAGAGGTTGGAGGACAAGAGTTCGAACACCAAACACAAGTGGCTGCGGTGGATAAATGAGTCTCGTAACCGCAGGATGTGATGTTCGTCGTTTGGATCACATTGGTTGTTCAACTACCCAGAGAGTCAGAAGGGACAAAAATTGAGTGGGTTTCACAGATACGTGGTGAGGGCGCTCACCAACTCGAGAATTGTGACCTCCATCATACTCTGGTTGAAGTATGCTGGTTTATTTTTTACCACCTTCACAGCAACGATTTCGTGCGTCTTCATATTCTGACATTTCACGACTTGCCCAAACGTTCCTTGACCGAGGATGTCCAGGATCAAATACCTTGTGGAGAGTTCTCTCAGAGACGCACGGAGTGGGGCCGGATCGGGAACACTCACTTGTGACCATCATCGGTGCCCAGCCAGTCATTGACGTAGAGGATGTAGTCGTAGTCTTCGTTATCGTATCCGTCGTTGTGCGCAGGTTTGCTGGGTTTTGTCAACACTCGCCGTGGGTTGTGCGTCGATTCGTATCTGAACTGCGGATTGCAGATATGATACGTATCCACTAGGTTGGTTGTTAGTTGTCGTAAGGGCTACAAGTTCGGATAATGTGATCAGTCAACCGAACGCAAAGGCCCGGTAAAGTACCGCAGGCTGACAAAGTAGATGCCAAGATACGTACGCTGAGGTAAGTGCCATTTCCATCCATACGTCTGCCCGTCCGCGACCGTGAGGTAATAGGCTGCAAGTCGGAAGCGTCCCGGACCCGTCTGAAACCAGTTGACTTCCTCTTTCCAGTGGGTTCGACTATCATCGGTTGTGGTTCTTGAGGGTAGTAATGATTACTGCCTGGTCCTTCCTGCGTCCCTCCGACCGGGTGGTGGGCGAAAGACAATGGGGAACTGGGAACCGAGGAAGAGTTTTGCCTGACAGATCTTGGTGCCAAATGCGCCGGGTTATTCACAATTCCGGAAGATAATGGCGTCTGGTTCGACGTCGGAGGGTAAGATGGATCAGGGTGCTCGGGGTTTGAGTGGACGCGGTTGTGAGTCTGTTGATACGCGCTGGGATTGTATGACCTCTGTTGCTGTGTCTGCTGTTGATCAGGGTAATTGTATCCCCCACTCGTGGTAGTGGGGGAATACTGCGCCTGCTGGGACGAGTAGCTATCCAGTGTGGACTGAGATGACAGAAGCCCGTGACGCATTGGTGAGCGCCCAGATCGGTTAGAAGTGGCAGAATCGTGTTGAGTTTGGGAGCGTTTAGGAGGATGAGATGGCGAGGTATTGTAGTAAACGTCGTGGTAGGGAGCCTCCGTGGTGTTTCCGGACTGTTGAGAAGGGTAAGGGACGCTAGAAGGATAGAGGGAACCGTGCTGGGATCCGCCTGCAAACGGCCTTTGGGAATCGATGTTTGCGGCTTCCTCGAGGTCATTACGACGCCTATTTACAGAGGCAGAATTCATGGAGGCACTACGAGAGAGAGAACTGGGGGAGTACTGGACTGGGGCGACGCCAAACTGATTATCCTCCTCGACGATCTGATTGATCCTTGGCTGGCGTGTGGATGTTGTCGGGGACGATTGCACCGTAGGGAGACGACCGGCAGCCAACGACTCTGGGAAACGATGAGGGTTGTACAGGCCGTGGGTGGAGCCGGGAATGGGACTGAGGTTCGCACCGCTCTGCCAACGGGGGAGATCAAAATCATCGTTTCCAGCCATGTACGCCAGTTCAGGTTCGGACATTCCAGAGCGAGTTTTTCTATCGTAGAGTCCCTGTACGAATCGTAGCACGTCGCGGGTGAGTGTGTCCCCGGGTAGTCGTCAGTTCGCGACTGGTCGTGGTTGGGGATGATGAAGAGTAATCGTGGCCACAAACCGTGGATGATGGGCACGAGACGGTAATGTACAGCCTTTGATATCGTGTAAATATTCTACAGACCCTTCAACTGCTCTACGACGCCTTTCTCGACTTCCAGTAACACCGCGTGTCCTTGCCCAGAAGAGTACACCTCCGGAGGGATATCGACGGACAGAAAAATCTGCTTTTTGAACCGCTTGGCTGACGGACGCGCATAGCGGAAGTCCGGGAAAAATAGGGGAGAATGATTAGCAATCAGTCAAGAATACCCTTCTACACGGGTAGCAGGGGAGGAGAGAAGCCCACCCAGCCTCTGGGACATCGAAAACGCAGCATCTGAATCGGCGGACCGAAACAGAGCGCTTGCCGTCGCCGTGCCCCCTACGTATACCTTGATTCCAGACCTCGTTTCAGCCTGACAACGAGTATTGACCGCGGAGTCAACGCCTGAAACCTACGGGTGGCATGGCACAAGCCCAGTCTCGAGCCAGGCGTCCCTGCAGCGGCGCCAGCTCCGCACCACCCTCAGCTTGTTCGCCTTGACTGTCCGATGTCGTACCGACCCAGATCATGTACGAATCAACCAAACAGATGATCTGCATCACAAGCGAAGGCAAACTCGAATCCGACCCGGCCAGCTGTTTCGAAACAATCTTGATAACTTGGCCGCTCATTCCAATTCTGAGTGGGCGGGTCGGCCGATGAGCGTTCGAGGTATTGGTAATGATCGCGATCGGCCATCGTGCCAGGTCAGGGGGTGGCCAAACGCGTGGCACAACCCCATAAATAAGAATTGTATAACAGAAACAGTTGACGCGAACGAGAGTGCCGGACGCGACAAGTAATGACGGCCAGACCATCTACTCTATGTACCTGCAGTATATGCTTGTGTAAGTGTGACACGTTTACAGCGGGTGACCTGTGGAGGGAAGTGATTTGTGGGGTGAAAACACTATGACAATGGGGGTGAGGGAGAGAGATATATCAATGGATGAAGGAGGTATTGAATATGAACAAGGAAAGAGCGACTCGATGACGGGGGATGGAGAATGATAAGGGACCTAGTACATAACTCTGAGAATCAAGGATAATTGTGTTTGGGATGCGCAATGCAGTTGAAGGTGTAATGTGTGCCGGTTTTGCGGAGAACAAAGGGATGCAACAAGAAAACGTGTCCATCAAGAAACGACAGAAGGGCAGGAGGCTCAAAGGGGGTGGAAAGGGGGATACTGAATTCAGCAGAATAGCGTTTTGCACCAGAGGGTGAATCGAGCCCACCAGCCTCCTCGCCATGGGCCGATCCTGTGAGGCCCGCAGAGCCTAATCATACCGGTACCAAAGCGAATCTCAAACGGTTCCTCTGTCTGTTCCTCGCTTTCCTCGATATCCTGCTTCCGCCTGGACCTGGGCGAGACAGGGAACCTTTGTAGAGTTTTGGAAGAAATGAACGAGGGAAACAGTCCCAGCAACGAGGAATATTCGGGGTTGGCCAGGTCAGGTGCCGTCCAAATGCGGGACTGAGCTTCGATTTCCGGAAACACGTCTCGTCGCGACGGACTCAAGTTCTGGAGAACGTCGTCGATTGGGGGGTTATTGATGGAGGCATTGTCGGGTGTCCCCGGTGGGTCTCCGATTTGAGACGCCGATGATGTGGTTGCCAAGGATCGGGACAACGGGGGAGTATCCAAAAATGGATCACTGGGAGCTCTCGGACGCTTAGCGAGTGTTTTTGTAGCAATTGGTGGTGAAGGTGGGCCAGTATGGGAAAGGAGGGGCTGTGAAGGAAGGGGTTGCGACTGTACTCGCGAATGGGTAGGTAAAGTTGACCCCAACGCCGACACGCTTGACGAACGCGAATTCGGCGACAGGACGTCTTCGAAACCAAGTACCTGGTGAGGTGATTAGATAACATGAAACTGTGAATGCCTGAGAGAATCTAGCCTACCCCTTTGAGGACATTGATGGCCTCCACCATGAAGTCCTTGCCACTAGGGAATGGTAACGAGACTGGTCAGCAGACCGCAGACGAAAACATGAATGAACCAAAGTTGACATACGCGGCTTCTTGGAATATAGCATCATCGATCTCCCATGTGATCCGACGGGAACCAGCCCCGCCTAGGTTTTCCGGGAGCGTTTGCAGTCTCATCACTGCCCACAATGCTTCGAAAAATGGTCGAGTGCCCGGCATGCCGAGAGTACACCAAGTGCGGAGGAAGGTGCCAAGGCGTTCATAACGCTCCTTGCGGGCGGCTGGTCCGTTCGGATCCAAGCGAGAGTGGGCCGACAATGAACCCCCGGGGAGCGTAGCCGAAAGGTGGGCATGATATTCGGCATTGCGACGCGCTGTGACATGTGCGTGATACCCGGAACGAACTGATGCCTGGAGCCTTGCAAACGGAGGTCGTTGCGACGGGGGGAGGGTGGTCAAAGTCTGTGTCATCAAACGACCGGCCTCTTCGTCCTGATTATAATACCTGTTAAACACGGCGGTTAAAAGTGTATCCAAGTGAAAAGGCTAGATTGAATGCGTACCAAAGCCTGCATTGTTCGGCAAAGGTCTCGAGGTCGCTCTGGAGGGCCTTTGAAGGGATAGGTGACCGCGAGGGTGGCGGGGATTTTAAACGCTTCCCGCCACGCGTTCGACCATTAAACGAGGGGGATGTAGGAGAACGCGTTGGAGACATGGACAAAACAGAAAAGGGTGAGGTTGCCATGTCATTTGTTGAACTGTCGCGGGCGTGGATGGAGATGGGTGGAGGTCTGTGATGACGAGGGGTTTCCAGAGGATAAGCCATCTTGCGCGGCAAAGCAGAAGCTCGCTGGGGGCTCAGACTGTAGGTAAATGCGGCCGATTGAGCTTGTCCTGCGAGGATGAGATTTGCAGAGGTTTGCGGGGAAAGCTGATCTGGTTGCGCGGAGATCAGAAACCTTGCTATCACGGGCACACCGAGCCAGACGAGTGCCAGGCAACGCTCGAGGGTCTCTCCTCAAGAGAAGAAAGAGGAGAAACGCGCAAGTCCAGCTGAGGAGGCCAGCGATTAAGCCTTCTCGGGGAGAGTGAGGGGGTGGAGGGCGGAGGAGGCTGGGGAGGATTAAGCGTCGCACGTGGCATCGCGCTTATCGAGAATGGCTTGTCGCTGTAGCCGGGCCACCCAGTGCCAGTGCTGACCGTCGAGATCGTTCCCTGCATGCTTGAGCCTGATTTTCGCAGCGGGCTTGGGCGCAAGGTCGGCGAGGTAGTACAGGGACGAGGAAATAGATAATGAACCTAGATTGCAATGGACGGTACTATAGTGGTTACAAATGGGTATAAGACTCAAACACATACTTTCTGATGTTGATCTCTCTTCCTCCCTTCACCTCCACCAGCCGCCATCCTAGCCTCCCTCGTTTTCTCTCATCTGGCTCTGACCGGCTCTGGCTGAGCGAGACCGACGTCGAACGTTCTGCTGGCCTTTCTCCAGTTCTCTCCCTCATCGCCTTTTCCAATCCGCTTGAGATATGGCTCAGGCGTGGACAGCCCCCCAAGACCAGCAATCAGATTACGTGCTCTCAAATCCCTCCAATGGCCACGAAGACGTAGAGCTCGCGCGATGGGAACTCGCACAACTGCTCAAACACTCCGACGGTCGCTCTGAGATCGTGTACGCGCCCCATCCCATCGTCGGTCCGTACAACGGCTATGGGGGTAACAACATGGGGGGCGGTGTCAACGCGCACAACCACCAGGGCCACCAGGACAATGGCTCCTTGAACGCCCACATGTCCCAAAACCACCACATCAACGGCCATGGCCAGCAAAATCCCTACGACATGTACTCCAATAACAACGGGATCCCCGGCCGCAGTTACCCCACCGATAATCTCGGGATGCAACCCCAACATAGCATGTATTCTAGCCCGTCTTTGAACGGCGCTGTGACCGATCCTTCCTCGTTCCATCACAACTCCAACCAATCCTTTACAATGCCTCAGGATTACTCCTTCTCTTCTATCCCGCGCAGCACCAATCCTTCGATGTCCGACATCCGACGCTCCGCTGGAATGAACATGCAGAATGGGTATCGCGCTTCGGATTATCAGGATAGCCTCAGTGGGATGAATGGCATGGATGGCCCCTCTCTAAATGCTCATGCACAGCCACAACAACCATTCCTGGACTTTACCCGTTACCAACAACAGAACCTCTATCCCTCTCCTCCTTCCCGTCATGGCCCGACTTCCCCCCCATTCTCCCCCTCTCAGAATGACATGATGCAAGATCTTCAACCCCACCCAACCTTCCACAGCCAAGCGATTGCGAGGTATGACAACATGTCCAATTTTCCCGGCAACAATACCATCAACGGATCTTCGATGGATTATTCACAACCGGACCCGCGCGCTTCTTCTGTGGACACTGCCTCAGAGTCCCAAGGCTCCCCGAACCTTGCAGACCCCAACGATTTCCAATCGTTCATAAGGCACGTTGGTTTCACCTTCCGATCGCGGAAAGATTGAAATGGGTTTATCCCTCCTATTAGGCGCTACTTGGACCAATACGCGCGGACGCCAAACCGCCTCGCGTTCGGCGAACGCTCAATTATCGTCATGTCCAGTAAGGTCGCTCAAAAGTCATACGGAAACGAAAAGAGGTTGGTGTGTTTCATCGGTCAACTCAATTACTTCTATTTTGATTCCTCATGATTGATGATGATCGTTGTCTCGCTCCTTTTATTGAACCTACGCTAACGTCAACGGGGCTTGATTTTAGATTCCTTTGTCCCCCACCCACTGCGGTGATGGTAGGAAACTCCTGGTGGTCCGAGATCCGCAGGAACGGAGAGGAACCAACCCTCGCTCCTCCACGAGTCGTCGTCTCTATCTCCGGAGAGCCGACTCCTCCTGAGAGTTCTGTAGAATGGGCAGGGGCGTCAGGAAAACCGTTCGACGCGACCGACCCTCCGAACGGAACCACCTTCGTGGGCCGATGCGTCGGAAAACAACTCTTCATTTCCGAAGCCGATGAAAAACGCAAGAAAGTCGAGGCTTTGGTTAAAGTTACGGCCCCATCGGTTGGTGACGAAGAAGGCAAGGTGATCGGCCTCTTTCCCAGCAAGCCCATCAAGGTGATCAGCAAGCCTAGCAAAAAGCGGCAGAGTGCGAAGAATTTGGAATGTATGCGGACCCTGGTTCCATCATATCTTTTTCTTCATATTTAGAGCTAATCTCCTTTGAACTATACAGTGTGCATTAATCATGGTTCAACCGTATCCTTGTTCCATCGTCTACGATCGCAGACGGTGTCAACCAAATACCTCTGCGTCTCGGCGTCCGGTTCCTCGTTCAAAGGGTCCGACGGAGCGCCCTTGATGGGTCTCGACGTCCGGTCTAAAGTGTCCACTCCTGCGTTCGTAGCGCGAACATCCAGCTGGGGTAAGGCTCGTTCTCAGGTCTATCATAATTGAATTCCCCCTGATATCAACATGACTAGACCCATTCATCATGTACATCGTTGATGTTAACAAACCGGTCGGTGGCATTGACGCCCCTCCCCCTCCCCCACCGCAGCCGGATTATCCTTCGCCACCCCCCAATGCAATTCAGTTCACGAATAATGGCTCGCAGATTCCGATCTATTACAATCAGACGATCGTCCTCCAGTGTCTTACGTCTGGAGTCGTCAGCCCCATCTTAATTATCCGCAAGGTTGACCACCAAACTACCGCCGTCGGTGGAGGGATTCAAGAAGGTGGAAAGGCTGTACCAGACCACTACTGCGCCCCCGGAGAAGTGTGCGGCGACCCTGTCTCCCAGTTGCACAAGATTGCGTTCGAGGTATATGAGCCGAACAAGCCACCTGCCGAACCGGGAACCCCTGGCACCTCCGGAGCATTCTTGTCCTGCATGGCGGAGAAAGTCAACACTTACCGTCCCGTGGAGGGCAGACAATGGACCCCTACGTTATCCTTACCGTTGCCGACTCGGGGAAGTGACTCCCCCGCAATGCCTGGATCACCGGCCACCTCCACGCCCACGCCAAGCTCTTCAAACTCTGTCCACCCTTTCGGGAGTTTGGATATTCCATTGTCGCCCATGGAAATAGAGGGCACGAATGATGGAGGACGCGTGAAAAAGGGCAAGAGGGCCACGAGCAGTGCAGGCGGCGTCTCCAAGAGTTCCCAGATGAAAGGGCGTTCCAAGCGCCCACATTCTGCTGGCTCTGGAAGCACCAAGCGTCCTTCTACTGCTGATGGCATCACTGGTCTTGGGGGATCTGGGGCATTGTGGCAGGTCGACATCGGTGAGACTAGCGTCTGGACGATCGTTGGCACCGGTGAGTTGGCTCTGGGTGACGAAGGTTAATCACATGACTGATGCTTGGGTTACAGAGCAAGTGAGGTACAACTTCTACGTCCCTCCTGTCCTCTTCGATCAAAGGGATATTCCCCCCGGGTTGTCATACCCAGTCCCGAATAAGCCCGTGACCCCATTCCCTGGGGTAGTTAAATACTTGCCCCCCGATCGTGCATCTGAGGCGCCAAAGGGACACCACACTGCCAGAATGCAGCCCAACCCACACTCGGCGAAGATGCTAACCGTCTACGGAGAAAACTTCTCGAAGGCAGATCCTATGCATGTGTTCTTCGGCTCGGAACCGTCCCCTTATGTTGAGGTTCGGTGCAGCGAAGTGATGGGCTGCCTCCCCCCGGAGACGGAGGCCGCGAAGAGGCGACCAGTCATCCTCGTCAGAGACGACGGAGTCGTGTTCCCCTCATCGATCCTATATCCTTGATAATCCGGGGCTACTATTGAAGGGGTTGAAGTTATTCATCATATTGAGGTTTGGGTTTTATGGTTTGGGTCCCCTGTGCTCTCTCTCTCTCTTGTGTTCGTCAAAGTTCTTGCCACTCCCTTTCTCACATCAAACCTGTGGATGTCTCTCCTTAATACGGTTCTCCATCCCCTCCTTGCTGTTGCGAGCCCAGGGCTTGATCAAGCATCGTCACTCCCTCATCTCTTTCGATTTACTCTCCTGCTTAGCCTGTTATTTACCGCTCCCATGCTCGTGTCTGCTCGATTCCCTCTGCTTGAATTACCGTATTTACTTGGGGCAGAGAATGTATATTCGCCTGTCTTTATTATTTTTGTATTTTCCTACTCGATGTCATCATACAACTGCCCACAAAATCAGAACACCCCCCTCCACCAGCAGAGGTTGAGGCCGACGGGAGCAGTTGCGTTCAGACCTGATGTCGATCAGGGCGTGGCTCGGGTGGCCAAAGAATCTCGGACCGTGGTTCTTCTTGCCCTCTTCGCTCGACCACAACGATGTCTCTCTTCGAACTCCCCACTCTGTTGTGGGCTCGGTACATTGAGTATCTATGGGATTACGAGCCCGGTTCTTGGGTAGACGCCTCAGCATCCACCTTCCGATTAATTGCGGCCTTTATCATTGTGCCCCTCGCCCTATTGGTCATGCTTGCAAGTCCATCTCCACACCTTTCTTCACTTGAATCGGAAAACGCTAATCTCACTTCGCTCACCACTTCCACCCTCGCGGTTCCGTTTCGTCACGTTCGTACGCGTGTGTGCACCGGGATCGTCTCCCCTCTTCCCTTTTGGGTTCATGTAGGATGTGACATCGTACATCATCGCACGGACGCTCGGCGTCATCGACGATACGAAGGCTTCTACGAGCGATCGCCAGTCTCTGCACCCCGTAGCTGTGGTCGAAGGGAACGAGGCCAAACCTCCGGCCATTATCGTCCAGTCGGCATCCGTGGCAGGGAGCATGTCCACCAGCTCGAGCATCAAAACTGATATCGGCCAACCCCTGGACGGAATAGGAGAAAAACTGCGACTCGAGCTCGATGGTTCACATCCTCGTCCCCAATCCTCCTCCTCAAGTTCACTGTACGAAGGAAACCCAGCCTTGGCAGGAGTCGGCGTCTTCTCCCCCGCAGCCTCCACGCCATCTTCGCCAACGATCGAGAAGAAAAGGTTTGGTTCATTCAGCAAGGGTAGCAACGGCATAACACCCCTGAGTTCACTGGACGGCGGGAACGGGAGCAGCGAGAGGATGACTACGGATGGGGAAGGGGAAGAGGAGATCATCAAGTCCAGAGTGGGGAGGAAGGGCTCGTGGGGATCGATGAGTGCCGGGTTGGATTCATCCTACGCACTCATTGACAGGGACTCAGGGTCCGAGGATTCTGGGGTCCTCTTGAGGAGGCGACAAAACGCCCCTACGATGGAACCCATTGGTTCGTGACTCCTGGTTGTAAAAATTCTTCTCGCTTTACCGGTTCTGTGTATACTAGTAAGGGTGTACGTTGTTGAATCGGTATCCCTGATAAGTGTGAACATCTGATTGACACCCATACGCGCACGATGGAACGCTAGAAGTTCGAACGCCAAGGAAACAAATTGTCGGATCGACAACACGATAAATGGTGGCTGACCGTCCGTAAGGCTACACCATATGTACACGAGTTTGGATGAATATCAAACCACCTATAAGGGAACTATCAGGACCCCATCCGTCGGGTCGGGTCGGTATGGGCGGCGCGAACCCCGACTTGTTGCACCTTATACAACGTTTAGATATATCTAGTCTTACAGGGAGTCACCCGGTATCAACCTAGACAAAACAGTGCATAGGGAGAACTGGGCAGACTCTAATACAGTAAATTAGCGACAGCAAAGTCTACCAGCCGAACCTAAGCTGATCCCTGGTGAACACCGGCGGTTTCCATATGAGGTGTTCAGAGTGGATTCGCCGCTTTCGTTTAGCTTTCGACTTCTCGTATCGTTCCAGGACCGAGTCAGAAAGACAAATGACGTGTTGCCCTTTGTAATGCTTGAACAGTTGTAGCGTCGTACATCTGATAGAAGGCAAGAAGCGATCAAACATGAGGATTGGTACACCTCCAACTGTGGCCACGACTTACGTGTTCATAACATCGGCATGGGTGATCGACGTCTTTTGCGCAATATCGTCGATGCTCAACTCCTCCACAGTGTTGACCAGCAACTCGACAATCGTCTCTCCCCAGTAGGCCCGGTAACTCAACAAGCCCAAGTCCGAAAGTGGCTTCTCAGGACTTCCCAGTTTGCCTTCTTTCTTGCTGAGCTCGTAGGAGAATTCGATCAGGACTTTACCGTATCCGTGTCGTTGGTGTTGGGGGAGAGTGAGGATACAGGCGACATTGTAATTGTCAGCGGATTCCTTCTCTTTTGAGAAATAGCCAATGACATGACAGCCATGTGAGTCTCGTTGGCACTAGAGCGTCGGTGTTAGCTGGAAACCGAATATATTCGAACGAAAACTCACCATGACGTAGTACATGAATGGTGTAACATCGTAGTACAACGTTTTGCTGGGGATCACGGTCAACTACATGACCCTTATCGGAGGGGGGTTGACTCACTGATCCAAGAAACATTTGGAAAGCAAGCTGAGGTTCCGACACCACGCCAGCTGGCGTTTCCCATCGAGTTCGAAGAACGAAATATCTTCATGTCGGTAAATCTCGTTGCCGGGTGGGTGGAGAAGCGTACAGCGGGTACGATGACGGCCGAGCATGAACTGGGATCCGAAGTAAGAGAGGCAGAATTCACAGATGTACAGGACCGGGAGATGGGCATATTCTTGGGGGTAAGGGCTGAAGTACCACGCCTCAACCTCGTGCTTGCCCATCTGAATCCTGTTGAGGTTCTTGACGCGAGCGATTTCAGAGATGGATTGTGTCATGGATCCTGAAGTTCTGAGCTTCTCAATTTCGACCTCTTTGCTGAAGTGTTGGGCGGGTGGAGAAGGTTCGATCTCTGTAGGTCCGTCATCATCGAGAAGCACAACCTCGCCGTCCGCATCCGGATCACCCTCGGCATCGACCTCCCCTTCTGCATCTACATCCATTTCCCCTTCCGCATCTTCCTCGTACATTGATTCCTCGTCATCATCTGCTTTTCGTTTGAGGGGGATGGAGGAGATGGTTGGTAATGGAGTTGCGGGGCCAATAGGAGAATAATTTGGTGTCTGAGGAGCAGGGGTGGGAGTGGGAGAATAGTCCGCGTATTCGGGTGGGACAGGCTTTCCTGCGCGCTGGGTCTTTGGAGGGGGAACGGAGCTGAGCGGGGTACCTACACCAGCAGATCCAGAGCCAGTCTTATTCTTCTTTTTCTCTTTCTGGACCTTTCCGGGAGGGATTTTCGTTGCGGGTACTTTCTTGGGCTGAGGAGGGGCTTTGGGCTTTGGCCACTCCAGATCCCGGCTGAGTACGAGCCTGGATCCAGCTACCCAATCGTCGAGACGTTTGTTGAAGTGTTCCCAATGCACAAAGTATTCCCACTTGTCCTCCGGTTTGAGGCTCTCCGGAGACGGGTCTGCGCCGCCCGGTCGCCGACGCGCCGCATAGGCGCTTGTCTGGCGTTCTCGAATGGAGAGGATTTCTGCAAGGCGTTCCTCTGTGGATCCATCCGGGTTGGACCTGCGAATGTATATCTTGCACCCGACGGAGACAGTCTGGGAGACGGGCGATTAGTGTCGTGCGGAAAGAGCGAGAGAGGGGCGTCGCGAGACGCGGCGAACCTGGATCGAGTACGTGCCACCTGGCGTAATTGGGGCTGGTTCTGAACCTTCAGCCTCCTTGTTCGGACCCATTGCAAAGCCAGAAGAGAGTTTTGCGGTTCAGTGGCGGTTCTTTGTCGTCGTTCGTGGCCTGTAAATCCAGAGGACGACTGTTTGTTGCGCAGGTGGCTGTTTGAGTCGACTTGGACCAATCAGATCGTGGCAACTTATAGCCCGATATGTCATCCCGCCCTCCAGCACCGCCGCGAAGGATCCGGCGCATTTTTTCTTATCTGCATCTTGCAAAATGGCCTCTAACCCGCGTTGTGCTGCTCTAGCTGCTGCGAAGGACAGAACCGGTAAACTCGAAATCCAGTATTTTCCGCTCAGAACCGACTCATCGAGTTACAGGACTGTCCTACACTCAGATCGCTCAAAGGGTCGGTGCCCCCGAGCAGCGAATCATCGACAGTCAGTTTGATATCCCTACTGCATCTACCCAGGAGACTTATCCGTCCGTAATCCAGTCTGTACCGGCACCGCGGTTCCGACCGAGGCTGAATTCCAGGCCATCACCGTGGCTCTGGGAATCCAGGACAAGGTATATGAGCTCGTCGCATTGCAAAATTGACGTTTGCAGCTAACCGCAAGCAGGCTCCGAAGGACGGTGCCCACAAGACGGCGTGAACCAGATAGGAATCGACAAATCTATTTCACCATGTGTACAAAGTTCTCCCATCGTTTGTCAATGCACGTTGTATAAACAAGTATCGTACCGTCTGTTTCTTGAATACAATACGGACAAACGTGCGCTTTATCCGGTGGACTCCTCGGCCAGATAAATATCTGCGTTCCACGTTTGTGGCAGAAATTTAGGACCACAAGGCATTGAAATGTTCCTCGACCTCCCAGGCTTCGGTCCATTTGTGAACCTGGCACTTGAGCCCATCCTTGGGGCCCTCCTTTTCAATCCGTCCCTCCAGCCCTTTGAGGCGCCTGCAGAGAACTGCATCTTGGCTAGAGGACGTTCGTGAGTAGATGAGATCCCTTGATATCCGCTGGACGTGCCTTCGAAGGCGCAGGACGGGGCAGTAATCGTTCTTCCCATCCCCGACATAAATAACCTGGTCGAACTCGGGTTGATGGCGTTTCAAGAAGGCCTCTAGTTCTTCGCCTGAAGTATTGTGAACCATGAGGAACGAACTGCAGGGGATGTAGGCGTACCTTTACACATGTTGGGACTGCACCCCACTGTGCATTTATGCTGCACTCCAGCTGGGTCAACGCGCCTGCGAAGTTTGAGAAGACCAGACTCATCCCACTCTGCGGGATTGGTCACGATCTCGGTAAACAAGTCCGACAATCCTTTGTCCTGTACTGCTCGATCAACCGTGCTCACAAATGCTGTCATCAATTCTGCACACCTCAAGGATTGTCGAGATGAACACCGAGTTGGCGTTGGAAAGGCAAAAGAAGGTGGTCTCGGGATTCGCTGCCTTCTTGAGGTTTCTAACAGCCCGAACCATAGCAGGGTGCTGTACAGAAGTGTGGTTGAGACGGGGCTCAAGCTTTGGGTTTGGACGCTTCAACGAACGAAGGGCATGTTTCTCAGCGCGGTTTCAATCTGATCCCTCGTTCCACCTCGCTCGTAGAACTCCCGAAGAGTCATAGCACTACAGAGTTATGTTAGAGAGGATTCTGGGCTATTCCGAGAGCTGAGATTACACAAGATCGGTCCACTGCACTGTGGGCTCTAGGTTCCTCATCTTCCTACGTAGATCGATGGCATTGACCTCGAAGATATATCTATCGGTATCCTGGTCGGCCATCGACCTAACAGATACGATGAGTACAAGGAGATCCGCGGCTACAGTTCGGTAGAAAATACCAATCAAAGTCGAAGACGACCAGCAATCTCTTGGTGGCCATGCTGGTAAAATGCAAGTCGGTAAATCACCTCAAGTGACTTGCGCGCGCCACATCCGGCCCTTGACCGGAACGTCCATCCTCCACGCTCTTTTGTATGCCTTCAACTGTTCTTTGCACCGGAAAGGCCACTTTCAAAAAACAAAATGGAACGCTCCAACTCACCGACACGCACATAACCTGGACCGCGGATGGAAAAGTGACACCTACTCTCAAGATCCCAAACACGGATCATTCATGTCTGTACATCTACTACAATATTTTGTCGCGCAACAGTAAACTCATCCGTAGGTTTTGACGCGCTTTGGTGCCTCCCGACCCCATGAACAGCCCTGCTATGTAGCAAAGTGGGAGCCGCACAAGTGAAACTCAAACTCGTGCTTTACTCGTTTTCCGAAGGCCACACGTTTACATTCACAAACCCTGCGCCTGTCGCGACCGCCGAACGGGAACAGTTCAAGAACGAAATCACAAATCATATTAGCAGGAATAGGACCGCGCGCGCCTCGGGGCAGTTATCCACTGATGCTCCTGCTACGCCCACTACCCCTAGCAACTTTGCTGCTCCACCTCCTAAAACACCCACGATACGCCCACCAGGTGGCACACCTCGTGCCTCCTCCATTACAAGTGATAGGTCTGGGTCAGGAAATGATGTCGCAGATTTTCAGTTGCGGAAACGAGTTCTGTTGAATTCTCCAGAGCTGGCAACTCTCCACCGCGAACTCGTTATGACTGGTCAGATAACAGAGAACGAGTTTTGGGACGGTAGAGAGGTACATAAATACAATCTTCATCGTGTTTTGATTTCCGTGTCTGATGGCTTTCGTCACGAAGCATATGTTGTCCGCGCAAGCAGCCATGGAAAACCAAAAGAAAGGGAAATCCGGTCAACTCGTCGATCCCCGTCCACAGACTGTTGATGGGGAGATTAAAATCGTGATCACCCCGCAGCTGGTTCACGATATCTTCGAGGAGTACCCCATCGTCGGGAAAGCTTACAGTGAAAACGTTCCGAGTAATGTATGCCCCTGTTGCACGACCGCCTGGCAGGATGAGCTCACGTATAGCTGTGATAGCTCACCTCGGAGGAGTTTTGGAAACGGTACTTTGAATCAAAGCTGTTCCACGCGAACCGGGCATCCATCAGGTCCTTTGCCACGCAACACGTTGTGAAGGCAGACCCAATATTTGACCAGTACCTCGTGAAAGACGACGATGGTAACCACGTGCGAACAACCTTTTTACTTGTCTGACCGATTTCCTCAGGGCTAGAACCCAGGAAACCGGTTGAAGGCGATGTTGAAATGTTTGTGGATCTGGGTGCCACCGCTGAAGATCACGGAGAGGTACGCAGAGTGCGATTTGACACTAATCCTTGGTCATAAACTGAGGGTGGAACAACCAGACAGGAAACCGAGGCGATACCACCATGCAAGCGGGGAGGCAAAAGGCTGCCATTCCGCTCATTCGGAGGTTCAACGAGCACTCGGAGAGGTTACTCAAATCTGCACTGTTGGTGGCCCTTCGTTACATTATCCGAGCCCGCCTAATTGAAGGAATATTTGACAGTGGGGAGGGTCCATCTGCGAAGCGTAGGAGGTTAAATGACTCCAGCCCGGAAGATGTGGGTCTAGTGATGTGTATCCCATATTCCCTCCGGCTAACACTCTAACCGCAGACGCAAGGATACTACTCGCAGATTGAACTGGATGACCTTAAAGATGCTGAAGCGTCGGAAGGAATTGCTTTGGATATGAAGAACAGCCAACGGTACTTTGAGAGCCGAGCGATCAACGAGGAAGATACATCTAATAGACAGAAGGTGGGGGTGGATGTCGGTAAACAATGGGTTTGTGACTGAAACCCATTCAGGTCAGCGTCCCGCAAGCATTTAGTGAACTCCGGGGCTGCCTGGGAGGTTGGGAACGTAGCTTGACACAGGTGTGCTTTGCGTCGTCAATGGAAACGGATGTATTTTGTTGACCCTATCCTTCTAGCTCACTGTCGACAAGAAGGCCATGGAGGCGAGCTTGGCGTCAATGACCTCCAACGTTAAATCACGGTTGGAGGTCAAGACCAAAAAGAGTGCGCACCCTCTATGTCGCCAGATAACATTACGCTGATGTCGCTATGACGCAGAGGAGTTACCTGAGAATCTCATGCGCCAAATGTCCACATGTCAGACGGCGGCGAACGAATTCCTTAGACATTATTGGCACTCCATCTACCCTCCCCCCTCACAGGCTTCATTACCTCTGACGGAGACCCTCAAGAGTCAACGTGCTGCGAAGGCTGCGAAGATGGCTGGGTACCTTGCAAGCACGCACGAAAAGGTGGAGGCGATCGTCAAGGCGGCTCCATACGAGAAAGTTGACCCGAGGAGGGTGGAACTGGTGAGCGTGAAACATTCCAGGCGGGTCTCATACACTGACGTGTATCTTAGGCGATGCGACCGGTGCTTGATGCGGTCGACAAGGCGCTGGCTTTCCAGCGTAACCGGATCTCTCGAGGGGGGACACCCAACCCGCAGACACCAAGGTGAAGATGAGAGACTTGGCTACGGGTTAGCGTAATTACACCCATGAACGTGCAATTGGATATAAATTATATGCAATGTATAATAACCAGTACCAGAAACGGTCCCACTAGGTAATAGGAATGATGCCGTCACTGAATGAAAATAGTTGAGCAACCAACAGAGGTGAAAGTAGAGGGAGGTCATACAAATGGATTGTGTTGTTTCTGGAATTGGCCTTGCGAACTCCCACTCAAAGCACACTCCCATGTCGTGTACATCACCAGGAGATGTAACGCACAAGCGTACAATATGAACGCTGTTCGAGCTTTCTTGTTGCCTAAGATCGCTCGCGTCAACGAGAAGACGGCCTTCTCGACCGGATTCATGTTCGAGTATGCCCTTGCCGCTTCCTAAACGCTAATGCGTGAGTGATGCGTGTCATCCTCGGAGCCCTCGCCCAACACATACCCGACCACGGAAAACTTCAAATGGATTCATCGCTTCCTCATACCTTGTTCGATACTTGCTAATATCGTCCGGTCGACCTGTCGAACCCGCCGGGAGGGGGTCCAGTGTTCCCCTCACTCCAGAGCCTGAGGCATCCGACTGGTAACTTTGCATGTACCGCACTTTCTCGTAGAGCTTGAGGTTGTCACCCTGGAGGGAACGGATGTCCGTTCGGAGGTCTGTTATGATTTGATATTGTTTCCGAAGTTCCTGCGTGGAGGGCTCACATCAGAACCAATGTGGCTCATGGAGAGTTGAACGTGTTAATCACTTCCTCAAGTTCAGCATTTCGTTGCCTGAACCTGTCTCGTTGACTGGTCACTATAGGTAGGATGGATGTGTCCGCAGAGTTTGAAGTGAACGGTATTGGTGTGGTTCGTGCAGGTGACGCCTGAAAATAAATCCTCAAAACTGTTCCCAATGTACTAGTTTCGAGGTGGGAAAACATACACTCGTCTTCTTTCCCAGTTCGATCCCGGCGAGTGCGTCAGAAGATGCAGCATTTTTCGGAGTCTCTCGCCCTTCGTGGCCCCCATTCACTTGCGCTTTTTGGTGCTTCTCAATGTCCAGCAGGTCGATCTCAAGTTTCTCGTTGAGTTGTTGCTGCTTCTCCAGTTTGGAGTTGACGGTAATAAGCTCCTCTTGCGTAGCTTGTAAGGATGCCTCCAGTTCACCATGAAGAATCTGTACCAGGAAACTTAGTGATGGGGGCAGCACGTTGAAGGACTCCTGCGTACCCTGAAGCGCGTGAGCTCCTCAAGGATTTTCTTGTTCTTGGTGGCAAGGAGGGCTTCGAGCGACCTCCCCTGCTGAGCGTTTGCTTTGTCGGCATTGGGATTGGGTAAATGGATGCTGAGTTCGTTGAGCTCGCTTAAGGAACCGGTATCCTCGTCCTGATCTTCTTCCAAGCCGGCGAATTCGACGTACTGTACTCAGAGGTGAGCTTGTGGAAGGAAGGCCCCTGAGACTGACGAACTTTCATGATCTCCAACTCACGCTTCACCTCGTCATAATCGCTGTACTGTTTAAGCTTTTGTTTGAGGTGATCAATCTCGGTGGACTATAATGTTTCACGTCAGGAGACATCCCAGAAACATTGGTCGATATCCGCCTACCAGTCCATGGACCTCGCGGGCATATTCTTCACTTTTCTTCTTCAGTGTCTGTCCCTGGGTGTGTGCCGATGCCGTCTGTGCTTCCAAGGCTCTCGAAAGTCTCTCGCATTCCGATTCCAGCTCAGACACATGTGCTTCAAGGTCTTTGATCCTATATCTTCGTCAGTAGAAGTAGAGAATCGATCAGTCAGGAATGATCACCGGTCAGGGGTGTCGTTCCCACTCCTGATTGCCTCGATCTCTGCTCTCAGAAGTTCCTATGCCGTTCGTGAGTTTGTCGTAGTTCGACCCGGCTGTTGTCGACCTACATTTCTTCGTTCGATAGTCGCAACGCGGCTATTCGCGTGTTCCAAGTCAGCCACCATCATATCCAACTCGGCGAGTTTTGCGACCACCTCTTGATCTGTGGATATGCAAGAAGGTTAGCCCGGGCGTAGCCGTCCTATTCAGTGATATCCACCTTGTCTTTGAGTGTGATCTAGCAGCTTTGCTTGATTAGATTCATTTGATACTCGGAGTTCCTTGAGCTGTGTCCGCGCCACCGCCACCTGACGCTGGAGGTCTTGCTCCCTACCCTGTATGGTCAAGTCGGTGGTTGGGATGCGCCGGTCGCTAGACCCTACCTTTCTTCGAAATTACGGATCTTTTCGTCGTAGGTCGCATGTAGCTCGTTCTCCTTCTGCGTCACCCGTTCGTTGATCATCTCGTCCATCTAGGATCGCATATTGGCTGAGGAGGAAACGTCAAGAGGGATCGACGGCACCTTCGACTCCAACTGCTCAACCTTGGCTCCAGCTTTTGTGAGTTCGCCGTTCCGTTTCCGTAGGTCTGTATTGTCGTCACGAAGCCGCTGTACCTCAGCTTGTAGGTCACGAACCTCGGTGGCCTTGACGGTTTGGTCCTATATGCATGACAAGCGTAGTAGGCCATGTCATAAGCCGGTGTCTACATCAATTGTGTGCTGGATTAGGCTTACGACAGCGGCTTCTAGTAGGGGGTAGGGGTCCGGGGCTTCCGCAAGGACTTTATAAACGCTCAGAAAGGCGTTCTCAGCGGATTTGGAGCGTTTGGTGAGGTTATCGATCTCGGTTTGATAGGCTATACTATAGCGTCAACCACGGTGTAAAAATACGACGGAATAGTGGAGTACCTTTGAGTAGGCCCTTGAAAGCCGTGAGTTTCTCCTCATCCGAGATCTTTTTGAAGTCTAGCCACAATCATCAACGGAGAGCTGAGATGTATCCAGGACACGTACCCTTTGTCTTGTCTGCAAGAGCCTTGCGACCGACAACGCTCTCCTTCTGATTCTCGACCAATTCGATACCCTGTGCATCCAGGGTCTTCTGCAGCTCAGACAGATTCACACCTTTCAACAAACGGATCAACGAAAATGTAGTGCATCCCATGAGGTATTGCTCACTCTTCCAAGTTGCCAGGGCACCGGAGAAATTGTGTTCGACCGTAGCCATGGTGGGAGGGTCGGTGGTGGGAACTGGGAGCGAATGTGTCACTGGCGCTCTGCCACTGATCTCATTCCGCTTTCCCTCTCGTCGGGTCATGAACGTCTTGGGGGTCGGTCGTTCCACCTTCCGGACCACCGCTGCCGTCGTGCGCAACGTACAGGCTAGTCGCGCGTTAGCAACGACCGCGACACCATACGTCCCGCCTGCTTCCCTCGAACACGTCGACCCCCGTCCGCGCAGGTCACGGGTGAAAGCGAAACCCGAGTCGCCAACCTTCTTCACTGGTCGTGCGGGCTACTACGATTCCATCGACTCTCTCGAAAATGCCATTCACCACAGTCAACGGGCGTTGAAAAACCTCCACCTGTTACCCCTTCCGGCTTTTGCGAAGGAGGCCCTGCCACCCCTTCAAACCGTCTGGAAAACCAAAGAAGACATGACCGGCCTACTGTCCGCGAAATTGACTACCTCGCGGTACAGACGCGTCACCGGTCTTCTCAGTCAACTCAACGACCATCGGAGGATCGCAGACGTCGGAGGATACTCGGAACTCAGTTCGGGATTGTCGACCGTCCTCGAGTTGTTCGAACGGGACAACAAGGCCGCCGTTTTGGCTCGGGGTGTACGAAAGTCGGTCAAGTTCGACGAGCATGGGAGGTCTTACACCCTCGGAAAGCGGAAGGAGAGTGCCGCTCGCGTGTGGATTATCCCAGTGAAGCAGCGGTCCGTTCCCACCACCCCCGAGACTCGGGCTACCTCCCCAGATTTCGGCACTGTGGATCCAATCTCCATCGCCCCGGAGAAAGCATCTGTGCCAGTGACGACGACCGAGATTCTCATCAATGGCATGCCGCTATCGAAATACTTCCCTCTCCCAGCTGACAGAGAGAGGATAGTCCGTCCGTTCAAACTGACAGGTTTGCTTGGCGCATACAACGTCTTTGCAATTGTTCGAGGGGGTGGTACGACCGGCCAGTCGGGAGCTGTGGCACACGGGATCGCGAAGGGATTGGCTGCTCACGTTCCTGATGTCGAGTCGATCTTGAGGAGATGTGAGTACCTTCTTTACTATATTTACACTCCTTGATTTCTTACGGCTGCACCAGCTAAACTAAGCAGACGTGATCCAAGGATGGTGGAGCGTAAAAAGACGGGTCTGGCCAAGGCTCGCAAACGCGTACGTCCCTCCCTGCAACTTCCACCTACCTGTCCTCACCTGTCAACTCTTCACAGTATGCTTGGGTCAAACGTTAAACACATACACATTCCCCTCCGCTTTTCTGATAATAAAATACCTTACACATTCTTCGCGCCCCATTTACTGGAGCATAAAACCCCTTATTCGAAGTTCAACCCAACTCACGAAGTAGGAGCCGAATCATGTTCCTTTGATACGAAGGATCCAATAAAAAGCCATAAAGTAGTAGGGCGAACCAGCGGGGAACAATGGTGTGAGAAAGACGTGAGTATAGTACGAAAGAGAATCTAAGAAAAGCCGAATATGCACAAGAGAGAACGTAAAGTAACGAAACGTCAGTGGAAATAAATATCGGATCACTGGAAGTAAAGCTGTTGAACGTCCCCCTGACCGAACGCGAGGTTGCACGCCGGGCACTTCCTCTGTCTCGTGGATATTCGAGCGTCCACGCACTGTTTGCAGAACGCTAGTGGGGGGGAAAGTGTCAGACAATCATCTATGAAGCGTACTAGAAATGAAAACCTACTGTGCATGCACTTCGTCAAAACAGTAGTTCTTAGATTCAACCTACATGTCGAGCACTTCAACAGGCTCATGCACTTGTCCACCTCTCCCTGGAGCTGCGCTTCCTTGGCCGACCCCGGGGTGCTCCTGATTTTACCCTGTCGTTCCAGTTCTGACATCTTCCTCGCCAGTGCACCCTCGAGTCTCGATACTTCAGACTTGTACTTCTCCGTGAGCTTGACCTGTTCAGTCCATTTCGAGCCAATCTTGGGAATCAAACGCGTTAAAAATCTCGAACACACGATGGCGGGAAGTCTTACATCTTCGGCCCTCTTTTGCTCCGCCTTAGCACGGGTTTCAAAGTCCAGCTTCTCAGTGGCAAGTCCCTGAAGAGTCGTGACGTGGAAATCTATCGCTTCCTGCATCACTTGAACCGACTGGTCGCGCGTGTTCTAAAGGTGTTTGAGTTGAAACGTCGTGACAAAGTTGGAGGAATGACGAACAAGTTGATCTCGTAAGCTCCTCTCGGAAGCCATCAACTTTTCCACGACTTTGGCCTGTTTTTCTAGGTTACGAATGAGGTTCTTTCGCTCATTCTCGATCGCTTCCTTGTCTCGCATCGCAGAGTAGAACTTGTTCTCCGTTTTGGCTTTCTATGAATTTTAAATGCGCCGAAATTAGTAACCCGTTTCAAAAATAAAAGGGCTACAAAAGGTACCTCGACGGCGCTCTTGTTCAAACGATCCTCCACGGCAGCCAAATCAAACAACTTGCTCTTGACTTCTTTGTCCAAGGCCTCCCAAGCAATGGACAGCCTCTCCAACTCGGTGTATAAGGCTGTTTCTGCTTGTGTGTGTTGGGCCACCTGCAGCCGTAATTTCTTCAATTCCAACTCTTTCTCTTCGAGCTGCTTCGCCGTATCGTCCGAGTCCCCGTAAGTATTCTGGTAAAACTGGAGCTGTTTCTGTAGCTCGGCGACTTGGGTCCGAGCAGCAACTTCAGCCTCCAGACACTTGGCAGACTCCAGGTCCTGCACTTGGAGAGCGAGGAGGGAGTCTTGAAAACCTTTCACAATTGCCTCGGATTTCCTGTGGGAGGGTAGGTCGATGGACTCAGCGAATAAACCGGTATCAGAAACTTACTCGAGCCGGGTCTTCAAATCCTGTATGTAGTCGGTGTCCAGGTCCGGTTGGTTTAAGATGAAGTTCGTCAAGTCCTCATCGCCGACCTGTGCCGCCAGCCGTGTCCTCAGCCTACGCAACTCGGACTGTAGTACAGTGATTCGCTCCTAGATAATCAGTCAGCCCCGGTATCATACCTGTATTAGCGAGAGCATACCGATCTAGATTCTGCCAGGACCTTCATCTCGCTTGTCGAGCCCAACTTGACTGATTCGAGATGCTTGCGTTCCGTGAGCTCAGCTTGAAGCTGGTCCCTCTGTTCGCGAAGTCTGGCGTTGTCAACGTCACGCCTCTTGAGTCTGGAGACGACTTCGGTAAACTCGTGTTCCTTGGAGGTCTGCACATGTCATTAGAAACCTGGATGCGGGTACGATGATCGTTTTGGTGCGCACAGTGAAGGTGACTTCTAAATCCTGTCTTTCTTTACGCACTACTTCGAGCTCCGCTGTCAGCTCTGAGAGCTTTTGTCCTCCACGCTTCACATCGTACTCAAGCTTTGATGCATGAGACAGTAGAAGCAGATAGTGCGGTGATTTTGAGATGAAGACATCCGACGGGGCGGTTTGCTATGGGGCTCGGGTGAGCATGGCACTCCAATATTCATCATGAGAACCAACCTGTTTCTCAAACTCCAAAACTTTGTCTTGTAGTTGGTCAAATCTAGCTCGGAGGTCATCAAGTTCTTTCTGTTTGGCTTGGAGAGCTTCTTCTGCCTCTTCGGAGTCAGGGACAACATCACGGACGGGGGAATCCGGTTTGACCTACAGGCGATATTCGTTCAAGGTTGATCAGCGGCCGAACCTCTCCAACAGTTAACCGTGGCGACTCACTGGAGGAGAGGACGGCTTCTCGCTCTTGACTTCCGCATCAGATTCGTTGAGTTGAATGGCGTCTCCGTTTATTTTCTGGGAGGGGAGGATAGTCTGGATGGTCTTGCTGCTGAGCCGATCAACGCGGGATTGGGCTAGTATGAGATCGTTGAGGTATTGTTCCTTGTGCGCTGTGGCTTCCGAGAGCTGGGATCGTAACACTGCCAGTTGCGAGTGAAGGCTCTTTGCCTGGATAGGTTGGGGCTAAACGCTAGCCCATAGGGGTAGAATATGTGGGACATACCTCGCTCTGGGCTGCATGATACTTTGACAACAAATCCTCCTGTTGAAAACCAGAGGTCCCCTCCCCACAAATAGAAATGAAAGCTGAAACTAATTTCTCGGTTGCGTCGAGCTTCGAGTTAAACGCCTCGGTCAAGTATTTCATGTCTTCAGAATCGCCAGGAATATGTCTAGACAGATCAAAAATATCTGTGGAATGGTGAGCAGAGGTGGCCGAGTGTGACCGTGTGCAGGACGTACGCCTCGTGTCCAGTTGGATTGACGGGAGTTGTTCTGGTTGCACCAAAGACCCAATGACATCAATAAGCTTTGTGAACGAACTGGTTAGTAGTTGAAGGTGTATACTGCATGGAAGTGTCTTATACCTGTGCCCAGCACGCTTCCACGGCCGTGAGGGCGGCCTCACATCTCGACTTGCGATGCTCCAACTCGGCGATTCTTGACTGGCATCTTTCGCTCTCCCTTGAATAATACTTCATACGACGGAAGATGGCATCCTTGCGGAACATCTACGGCAGTTTAATTTAGAGTTGTCCATGCGTCCGGAAACAAGTAGATCCTGTACCTCGAGGTTATCGCCATCCTTCGGCTCGTCTGGATGGCTGAGACCGTTCACATGGCTAGGCGTTCCGTTCGAATCCAACGCGGCCCTCTTCTTGGGATAGACGGTGTCGGAACCTTCGACATGTGGTCGCTTGCGCTGCTCCATGAACTGAAGAAGGGGGCAAGTCGGCGGGTGGGGGGGTGTGGGAGACCAGCCGTGTGCTGGTGAGCCCAAGGGACAGCAACCGGGCGGAGTTACAAATGCCTTCCCGAATCGGAAATTCTTCCCATAGCCCAGAGGTTTCAACCTGACCTCAGTGTGGGGCGCAGCATCCAGGAAAACCACGCCGTACGCGCTCGTTCTCCATGGCATCTCGGATGGGAAGAAAAACGCGCATGATCCACATGATTTTTTGTTTGTTTGTTTGTTTTTGGCTCTCCCGCGCAAACGGTTGGCGCACCAGGTGCACCAGCTCTGAGATATCCCAGACTGGCCCGTGCTGGTCAAGTTGATTGCGGGCCGTATATACTTACCAAGTGTACGATAAAGAACGAGGGCGGAATAAAGAGTGCGCCACTCCAGCCACCCGTGCTCACCAGAGAACCTTGGTGGCCGTGAGGCGGAGCCGGGCGCGACAATGCAGAGTGCCGTGAGGTCACCTGCCTACTCTGGCTATACTGCCCCTACCCCGACGTTCATGCAACCAACGAGCGCGGGCCATAGCCCCCAAAAGCGCCGTCGCACAGACAGCCTCCCTGTCAACGGAAACAGCGTAAACGGTGGTCCACAACGCTCGCCACAATTTGCCCAACACGACATGAGCCACACATCCATGGACGCCCAACTCGACGCTACCCAAGCCCCATCCCAGTCGGCACACATCCCGAAGCGCGGTGCCCGGGCGTGTACTGCGTGTCGCAAGGGAAAGAATCGTTGCGAAGGCGAGGTACAGGCCATCAGTCTTAATGTTTCTTGGGGTGCGAGCCGCTAACCGTTCCACCCCGGCCCGGCCTCAGCCTCCATGTCGTCGATGCCAAATCAACGGCACACCCTGTGTTTTCGAAAAGCCGGAGAAGAAAAGCGTCCAAGCTGGCCCAACCCCTAGTGTCGAGTGAGTCCTGCTGCGTACCGCCCAAGATTCTCCCGTTGATCATGACCGATAGACGACTTTCCCGTCTCGAGGGCCAATACCTCGTATATCCCCGTTCTCTTTCCTGCAGATACCGACCCAGCTCATGGTTATTGATCATTCTAGGTAATGCAGAGCCACATGATTGGCATGCAGACAACCTTAGACCGTATCTTGGCCACCGTATCCGGGGGTCCTCCGCCACATCTCGGTTACCCCGGTATGCTTCCGCATGGCCATGTCGCCCAACCATCTCCAGGAGTAGAGTTCGGACAACGGCCACTGTCACCGCGACCCCAGTTTCCACCTTTGCCTGGGTTTGCAGCACCAGTACGTGAAAATCCCCCTTCCAGCAAATAATTCGTTCACACGGTCCTAGCCACACAAATACGCCACATATGGTATTGTTCCGAGCAACGCGGCATCGGATGACGAAAACGATTCGGAAGATGCTCTTCCTAGATCCGCCCTTAACGCCCCGATTGAGGCCCTTCAGGGTCTTGCAAATGCCGCAGTAGAAGCTGCAAATTCACCCGAACTCTCGCCCAGGTATGTTGGTCTTTACGTTCCAAGCCGTTTCAGATTGTTTCAACCACAGTAGGGTGCGTAAGAGGAAGAAGGTTGAACCAATCCCACGCAATGCATTTCCTCATGTCGTCGAGAAGGTGGGGAATTCCCTCATACCTCTCTTCACCGATTGATGGGATTTACATATACAGGGTCTGGTGACCGAAACAGAAGCCAGAGAGCTCTATCACATGTCCGCTTTACCGTCATCCGCATCCCCGCGGATCGAAACTAACATTTCTGTAGCTTCTTCTCAGGGTGCCACCTCTTCGTCCCGATTTTCGACCCCTCTTATGACACATTCGACGGCCTGATGGAACGCACCCCCTGGACCTTTGACTCTATTCTCGCTGTTGCAGCCAAAGTCCGCAGTGGGAACGGCCCTCTGAGTACCACCTTCTACAGGTGCCTCGATGAGGCGCAGGGTATCGCTCGGTCTTCGTTGTTTGGACCAATAGTAAGGAAGGAAGCCGTACAAGGTATGCTCGTCCTCGCAGCCTGGAGCGCGAACGGATGGTTACCTAGCGGACATGCGATGCGCATGGCTCTGGACCTGGGGTTGAATCACGCGTTGGAGAAACTGGCCAACGACTCTGACAACGGAAAGAGGCGCGAGGAAGAAGAAGAGAGGAATTTGAGTACGACTTCATTGGTTTATTACGATCCGTATGCGCTGAATGGCACTCTCTAGTCGTTTCTGCCAGGATTTGGCTGTGCCTCTACTGGTTTGACCATCAGTTCGTTGCCCGGGAATCTGCACATTCTGTTCAGGACTGACAACGATTTACAGGATGAGCTTGGGCACAGGACGTCCCATCATCCTCCGTGACGAGAACTGTGTCAGACTCAGTCGAGTCTTATTGAATCATCCCCTGTCTTCCCCTACGGATGTCAGACTCATCTCCTCGGTTGAACTCGTCGCTCAGAAGAGTGGGCACCTTCTCTACTCCGTCTTCCGTGCAGGTCATCTCACGTGCCCTTTCGCTTCGTGCAGCTCAAATCTACGAGACGCTGGCGCCTCTCAATGGGCCTCTCAACCACAGTTCACTCGCGATAATCCGCCGAGCGAACGCAGCGCTGGATAACTGGTACAAAGAATGCGATGAGTTACATTGTACGGGTTTTGGCCTTGGATTTGTTGAAGAATTATCTGACTTCCGTGACCAGGTAAAATTATGGATGAGGATTCACTCCCACGGATTATCCTTGTCGGTGAACTTCACTACGCAAAATTGTGGCTTGTCTGCGTCGCCTTGCGTGGAGTTTCGTGGGACAAGATGCCTTTTGAACAGCGGGAGCTAGCGTTCCAAGGCAAAGACGCGGCTTCGAACTGCCTCTCCAACCTATTGGATTCTCCGACTTACCGAGCCGCTTTACGGTACGCCGTTCACGACAGCCTTGTCACGGCCGCGTTCAGCGCCTTGTTCTTGCTGAAGATGGCGAATCTGTTCCCCGCGGATTTGGACTTGACCGCGATTACGGCGCAAGTGGAACAGCTCGCTCAGTTGCTTAGCGATGTCGCTGCGGAAAGATACGCCATTACGCTCAGAGTCATGCTCGCCAACCTCCGCCGGAAGATTGGGTTAGTCCAAAACAATGGCCAAGGGGGTCCCAACGCAGCTGGCGGTCCGTCGATGTCTGGTGGCGGGGGACCACCTCCAGAAAACCTTCCCGTTGGAACCATACCGTTCCAAACAGCCGGAGCACCAGCTCCTCCCGTCACCGGCCCGTTCACCGTCGAGGAGCTCGGGTTCAGCTGGCCGGCGGATTGGGGATCGATCAGTCCTTCGAGTTTGCCGGTGTGGATACAGGAACAGAGCTTCACGGATTTGGGGTTGCCTGTGAATGGATCCGATAGTGTATTCTTGCAGCTTGGGAACCCGAATGGGTGGAGTGGGGCGTTTCCACAGATGCCTGAGGCTCGTTAAATCCTCTATATCCTAACTCTAGGACTAACGGTTCGCTGTTGACGACGAGCCGGTCCCGCCTCCTTGATATTTTTTCCTGTTCCATATATTTCCATTTTCCTGCCCTTTGTATATCAGTCCCTATCCGTCTCAAAAGCCCCTTGTACGCGTCTTGGTTACGCCCTTTTCCTGACCTTTTCTTGTCCCTTGTGATTATGTCTGAATGTCTGTTTTCCATTGACGTTTTATAGCGTTATGTACTCGTATACTTCTGAAGAGGGCAAAAAACGATCCGCCAACAAAAGAGAGCTGGAGAGGGTCCGGATGGAAGGTAACAAGTAACGCGAGTACGCGCACGATTAAACTGCGAGAGATCGAAATTCTCTTCGGTTCTGGAATCTGAACGATGCAAGAGCTTGCCGATTTGTCGGAGTCTAGAGCTTCCCTTCAGGAGTTTCACTCCCCGTCGCTTTCATCTTCCTCCTGTTCTTGGAGGAACTAAACGCGAAGTGAGCCCTTGAACACCCCACTGTACTGTGGTCCCCATCACGTACCTTCACTAGAGGTTCCGCTGCTTTCAAGAAATGCTGCTTGCCATGCGTCTTGGCTCCTTTTTGGTACCAATAAATGATAGCCTGGTCGGAGACACAGTCCTTGTTATACAGGACCTAGAAATCCCCAAGTTTCATGGGGCGAAATAAACTTCAAATCGCCAACACGGGATAGAATCGGACCTTCAATAGCTGAGGAAACGCCTTCATAACTCTGGTATCTTCATAGCAGTACACCTGCACCACATTGATGAGCGTCACCTCCGTCTTTGGGTTGTTGCAGAATGGTTGAAGGACTTCCGTAAATTTCTAGAAGGAAAAATAGAACGCGACAGGCAGGGTTAAAACTCAGTAACGGCAAAGCTTGCAGCGAGGGGAGGGGTTAGGGGTACACGAACCGAGACTTCCTTCACAGCCAGCCCTTCATGCTGGTCGGGGCGCGCGCTCCACTCGACGGAAGTTATCAAACCCGTCCAAATACACTGGATGAGTTCTGTCTCCGGCAAAGGATGCTCTTCCTGCTTCGACTTAATCGCGATGACGATCTGGGAGAAAGAAAACTCGTGGTCAATCCCCCCAAAAGAGCAAATCTAGAAAGAAAGAAAAAACCCACATCCGGATTGGAATCCCCATTGCTCAAGTGATCTCTTATAGCTTTGATGACATCCTCCTTGAGAATGGCGTACTTCTTCTTCGTCCACCAATCCGCGACTTGGGGCAACCCTTGCTTTCTGAAAAACTCGTCGAGGAACTTGTCCTGCTGCTTGTTTTGCGGGAAGAACAACAAGAGGTCTTTGACCCCGCCCTTCTTGAGGATGCTCGCGAGGTGGTCCATCGATTGTTCAGCGAGGCACGTACGGAAGACGATGGCGATCACGTCAGCCGCCACATCTGCATTATACCGTAAACAACAAGTCAAGTGACGCGGGTTAAAACGGTGGGAGTGGTGGCGTACCGTTCTTGATGAGATGATCCTTGGTCAAGCTCTGGAGGCATCCGGCAGTTATGAGACCTTGAGACATCATGATGCCGATGGCGAGCGCTATCTTGTCCTTCTGAGCGGTCGGCCATCTATTGATATATTGCAAAAGAGTCGGGAGAGCAGACTCTTCCAGAGGCTTCTGAAGATATTTGTATCTGAAAACCGTAGTCCAACGGCATTAGTTCCACAAACGGGCGATTCCGGAGGCTCTCCATACTCACCTCCTGATCAGCTTGTTCTGCACATCGATGTACTTCTTGAGCTCGTCCGCGGAAGCGGGGTCCTTGGCGTTTACAATGGCCCACGGACAAACAGGTGACCCATCATCGATGTAGTTCCCTCCAGGTTGCAAAAGACCGCCGGCAAATAGAATCTCAAACAAGGCGTCTGCATATTTGAGAAATTCGAGGGTAGAGCCTGCTTGGATGAGTTTGTTCGTGAAGGCTTCGAAGTCTCCGGGGGGGACGGTTTCGAAGTGTTTGTAGAGTTGGTCTCTGAAGACTGTGGATCGCCACAGATGTTTTCAGAGTAGACGAGTGGATGAGAAAATGGAGCGGAGTCAGATGGTGATATCTCAGTTCAACCAAGAACATGGAGCGATGATTTTGTCAGCTACTTGCCTGTGGGTTCGTGTTTGGCCTGTGCCTTGACAGTACCTTTTCTCGCTTTGATTCGTACCCCCTGCAATGAAGGTTTTGCGGTTTGCTGCTGAGACATCCACCTGGTACAAGTTGTGTCGCAAGAGATCGAGGTTGCAAAGCGATCCTTCCAAATCAGGCATCTTCCTGATCTATCCCACGGTCAGGGAACGGTTCTGCACGGGACGATACACAGCGAGGATTCTTTCCATCTAATCTACAGGGGAACATCGCACACTTTTTGCAGGGCTAACCAGGACCAAATACCAAATCGGCTGTGCAAAGTACATGCAGAGAACATTGGGTACTCCTTCCAGGGTACCGTCGAGCCGAAGGGGGGATGAGGTGAGAAATCAACAAGAAAGCAAAAGGGACGAAAGCGGTTGGGGAGGCCCTCCGAGCTGGCTCATGTGTACACGTGAATGCTAGACAAAATCGTTGGCATGACACCCCCATAGGTGCCGTCGACGAGTTCTGTACCCTCGCGACCCTCGCGAACGCCATCTGACATTGTCCGGGAATGGAGGTTTGGGACCCGAAAACTAGAGACCGGAGGTTTTTGACGGACAGGTATCCTGACGTCCTTCTGATTGGCTTTGAGGGTGGATATGGTCATGCGGTTGACCAAAATACACGTGAATCTGAGGCACTCAAGTTGAGAGATGGTTTGAGCTGACATTGACACACTCACAGTACGGTCGGGCTGTCACGCAAATCATGAGGCGAGTGAGCCCCTGAATGAGGGATATACTGGGATCCCACTCACCAGGCTGGTAGGAATTTCAACGTTTGCTGTAAAATTTTGTCAGAGGGCCCAACCGTTGCGACCGTAGCTGGGATACTCACTCGCCAGGTAATAGATCCAGCCACCAAGACAGCGTGACAGGCAGCCAGTACGCCGAAATACATAACTGCGCCTTCCACGATGGATATAAAGATCTTGCTCAGTCGGGCGATACCGTGCCTCGCGACGAAGTGGTACTGGGTAGCGGTGTAGTAGACGGTTAGAAGGAAGGTAATCGAATCGAAGGCGAGGAGGAGAAATATGTAAACGAGTTTGACGGTCATGGGTTCCGGCCTGATGAAACACGCTAGACAAAGAGTATCGTCAACACTTGCTTTCGCACTGGGTTGAAGCTCTCTTACAATAGAAAACCTCTAGAGGAACCTGTGGGAGATCCAAAGCTGGAGGAAACGCAGTCAACCAGGATGAAACGGAACCAAAGGATGAGGACTGCAAACCGTGGTTGGAGAATGCACAGAGGTAGATACCCAATGCAAATTGACCGGCGATATGAGTGGACAACGCGCCGAGAACGTATCTGTTCCGCTTGGATAGAGCATAGACCCGCATGGTCATGATGATTTGTGCGACGAGCTCGACAAAGGTGGTCTGCACCACCTGGATGATGACCAGATTGTTACACCTGGCAAAGGGGAGCAGCGTAAGGAAGGAGAGAAGACTCCAATACCTCAGACTGCTCACACCTAGTCGCGGGATATCAGTCGATTGCAAAGGTGGTTTATTTGAGTAAACGGCTCACTGAATGAACCATCGACAAACTCGTGAGCTGATGGCCTGGGGGGGGTAGTTGGGTAAGGTAGCTCCCCAGAAACGGGAACATATGGACATACCGAAGTAAATCACCGCGCAGGTTGCTAGGGTGAAGTACCGCAACTGCAAAGCAAGGTTTGGCGAAGAAATTGAAGCTTATTGTGGGGTTACTGACAAAAACAAACAAATAGGATACTAGGGCTAGACGTCAGCTCCGCCAAGACAGATCGCCGTCCTACCTTACCAGCTGTCTTCTTCTGTCTCCAAATGAGCTCAACCTGAACAGAGTCAGAGGTCAGCGGTCACGCATGGAGCAGGAGCGTATGTGGTTTCCCACCTCATCTCCGAGGGTCAGAAAGTAGTCGTAGATAAGAATCGTGGTCGCTGCCTGGTAATAATACTGCAGATGTGGGTCAAGCACGACCGTTTGTCATCGGCGACCCATAGATAGAGCACCTTGAAAGCAAGCCTGTCCCAACCGTGATTAACGATGAGCTGGGCTCAGAAGAGAGAAAGACAAACAGATCCAAGCCCGTCTGGGTAACGGCGGCGGGGTCCATGTTGGGGAGAGAGGGAGAGAGAGGACGAGGGCATAGTGGACCTGAAGTCGGGGTTGATAAAGGGATGGTTACGTTGGGGAGCAACCACAAGCCAACTTCTCTCGCCCGATGGCTTTCCCATTTCCTTTCCGGTTTGCTTCCCCTCGATCCTCGCCTATCACCGGCGGTTACACCCTGTTTCTGGCATGTGTATTTAAGATTACAGACGCTGCGGGCTCTCCACGTCGAGGATAATCTTCGTCCCTCCTGTGCCCTTGTTCACCCTCTCGAATATCTCTCGCACCTTCAGAGTAGCCTCTTCGTCGCTGAGCGTACCCTCGATCTTGACGATCTCGTGCACCGGCTCTTGGAACTGACAGCGTCCAAAGTAGTCAGTCCTGTCAAAATCACGGCAGCATGCACGGGAAGTTACCTTGCTCCTGACCATCAGCCGCACCAATTCATCGAGAAGCTCGGTTCTTTCCTCCAGAGTCGAGGAATTGAACCACCCAGTCCGCCAGAACCCGCGGACGTGAATGTCCTTGAATACGAGCAGGAATGTTGGGACCCGAACATCCTCTTTGGTGGCTGTACCATATACGACAAGTTGTGCGCCTTTACTCGCAAGCCGAACCGTGTCTTTTGTCGCTTGTCCTCCCACGCAATCCAGTAGCAAGCGAATTTCCTAGAGGAATGTCTTGGTTCTCTTGTTTGCGCCCTCGAACCGCAATCGGCGCACCTTTCCGCCGACGAGCTCTCTCACACCATCGTCGGAGGCGGGAATATCATCGTAAGCCAAGACGACATTGGCGCCTAGCCGCTTAAGGAGCCCTTCCGTCTCGGGGAAATCACCTCTGGATGACCGTCATCTGTAACCGTGCTTCGTAACGCGTGTACTCAGCACTCACTTTCTGCGAACCAAGTTAATGGTGTGGATTCCACGGCCTTTAGCCAACTGGATCACTGCTTGACCCACCTGTCACGCCCTTCCTGTTCAGATCACAGATAGACGTTAAGTGAAATGAACGAATGCTCACAGAACTGTTGGCCGCATTCTGAACGATCCAATCGCCCGGCTTCAAATCGACGAAAGAGTTTAGCATCTTGTACGCAGTCACGGGGTTAACCTGCACCACCCCCAAAAGTTCGACTGTCAACCCCCTATCCAACCAAGTTTCAGTCGAATGCTCACCACCAAAGTGGAAGCATTAACCGCAGAGATCCCCGACCCCTCGTCCACCTTGATAACATCCTCCTCTTCGAGCACCTGTGCGCTAGACCACGTTCCACTCTGGCCTTTGCTGAGCACGACCCAGTCACCCTTCTTCAACCTTCTAACCTCGGGTCCGATTTCGGTGATCTCCCCGAGCCCTTCATTTCCGGGAAGGTACAACGTCTTCTCCTCTCCGTTGACGTCGAGCTCGCGGGGAACGGGTTGGATCGTGTATGACCCATGGACGATGTGGACATCCGAGGGGTTAATGGGAGATAACATAATCTTGACATTGATCGACCTCCCCTTCAATGGTTCGGGTGGAGGCAAGGTCACTGCGTACAGGACCGAAGCAGGGTCCCCGTTATTCTCGTAGGCAATTGCTCTGGTGGCCATGTTTCCGGTGGAGCGATGGACAGGTGGGCGTTGCAGCTTCGGGTGGCCCCACTCAGGGATTTAGTAAGCTGAGGAATTCGATGATCGCCCGGATTCGGTTCGGATGCTTCAAGTTTTCCATCCCGGAGCCGGTCGAGAATGCTCCCGCCGTTCAACACATGGTTAGGATGGGGGTTGCGAAAATACACAGAACCTACTGGAGACTAGGAAAGAAAAAAAAATCAGTCAGAACCCATTTGTACTCCATCGACATCTTGGTCCATGGGCTCCCCATCCAAGTCCTCGTAAGCCACTTCTTTCATCGGTTCTCCATCCAGTTCCTCGTCTCCCGGGGGTTCTCCATCCAAGAGTTCTCCATCAATAGGTTCGCCATCCACGTCGTCCATCGGGACTCCATCCACATCTCCGCCGTCCAACGGTTCCCCATCCAAATCATCCTTGACAGATTCTCCGTCAATCTCTTCTCCGTCCTTCCCTCCAGGCGCCTCCACCTGCACTTCTTCAGTTGCGGGCTTGAACGAACTGGCTTTGAACTTTGATTCGTAGACCTTAGTCTCCGTCTGGCCGCCTTCATCCCCCCCACTCCCCTCCGACTCTTCCGTGGCTTCCTTTCCTACGTCTTCCTTCCCATCCAATCGATCCCTCAACTCCTTCGTAAACTCAGGAGCAAATACGATCCAATCCTCCCAAATCTCCACAATACCCAGAATCTGCTTCTTGAACGTCTCCGCAGTGATACGCCCGGGGAAAGAATGATAAATTATCGACATGTGATCAAAGACGATGCCTAGTCTTGCCTGGAACTCCTGTCGGAACTTCCAAGCCATGGGTAGGGGTGCTGCCGAATTGTGCAAGATGTCGCAGATGAGGTGCAGACGGGCAACTTTTCGAGGGACGGCTGTTTCGGGAACGAGAAGGGATGCAATAATTATATCCACGACCTACGGGAGCTGTGTCAACACATTATGAGGCATGGCAGACAACGGACTCACCTCTGATGCGGCTTCGGCATGCTCCAAGCTGAATGCCATGCACCTGGCCAGTTCTCCCCTCCTTCCAGAAAGTGCTCGGAGCATGGCTTCAAACCTTTTCCGAGCAAGTTTGCCCAGGTGGTACTTCCGTGTCCGCTCCCGCTCCGATTCTTCCGCGGAGTCGGTGGAGTAGATCGAGTTGTAACCCTCATCATCGAACTCGGAGCTCATCTCCTTGCTGCTTCGCATGAATGAGCGATAATACCCGTGCTTGCGGTGCTGGTAGACGTTGGTATCAGCAAAGCGTGTCTGCACACTGGTGAAAGACTCCCCCATACCTTGTGGTCAGTCAGGAATGAATATTTTGGATTTCCCCTCTCCTTCTCCTTCAACGTGGCCTCGTAATCGTCACCCCGACCTTTGACTTCCACAGCAACAACTCGGATAAACTCTTCGGTAACATCATCATCCCCCAGAAGTTTCTTTTCGTCTGCATCTCTGACGTGTCCTCGATCTCTATCCCTCCTGGGAGAGCGTGATCGGCTGTAGGATCTTGACCTCCTTCTGTAATGCCCACCCCCGCGGTCTCTGTCCCTGTGGTCTCTCCTTCTCGGTGATCGAGAGCGGCTGGGGCTGTACGAGCGGGATCGGCTCCTCCTGCCCTTGTATTTGGGCCCGTGTCGAGAACGAGACCTACTTCTGTTGTCTCTATCCCTGTCCTTGTCTTGACCTCCGTCGCGAGATTTCGACCGCGACCTAGAATGTCGTCGGTCTTCTGCTGCGGGGTTGACTTGAGGAAAGGGGGGGGCGATCAATAATGTATTGGATTTTGAGAGGAAGAAGGCACTCACCGTACATAGCCCTGGCACCCACGGGGACGGCCTTACTCCAACCGACCCTCAGGACAGACCCGCCCCAATCAAAGCCATCAAACTCACGGAGGGCTTCTTCAGCATCTTTCCGTTTCATGAACGACACGAAGCCGCTCAGACCGCTGGTTTTGTTGCGCCGTGAGGACATGTCATTTCCGGGGCCCTGAGAGGCATCACTCCTTGGCCACATGATTTTGACCTAGAGGGGGTGTTAAAGTTGTCGCAAACGCGACGAAGTGGAAGGCATACCGAAGCGACTGGTCCTACACGGGCGAAGAAGTGGCCGAGGGATTGTTCCGTTACATGCGGAGGGAGGTTTGCAACGAAAACGTTGGTAGTCTGATATGTAGAGCAATGTCAAAGGGATGCACGTTGTGAGATTGTCTCGAAGGAATGACTTCTGGATCGCCACGGTCCTTGCTACCACTCTGCCCTTCATAGGCTGTGAAATCTTGTCAGATTGAAAATTGCGTTGTGTGCTTTCGGGACGCGCACCTGCTAATGCAGTGACAGATCTTCCAGGATGCGCTGGGGTGGCGGTAGCGATCAAACGATTGTTTAGCAGGGCAGGCAAAGTCAACACACCATGTCGAGAGTATTTCGCTTCACGCTCCGCTTGTTCCCTGTTGGAGGTGAGGACCCTGAGCAGTGAAGTGAGGACACCCCACTTGCCGTTTGATTTCTTCTAAGAAGGAATCCATGGCACGTTTGCCCTTTGGTCGTTGAGCGGGCGGGGGTGAAGGCATCTAATCTGGGGCTTCAGGATGGACACCGGGACGTGCAATGAATCCACGGACCCTTGCTGAGGGGCGCGAAGACACTTCGGAACGGTTGTGTGCATACTCCATACTGCCAGAGTCCTGAGTGCTCCTGACGAATCCCTTCTTCCTTCCATCGTCTCGAGTGCCCTCGAACGTCTCCAAGAACTCCGCATAGGCTTTCTTGGCATATTCCTCTTCCTCCCGTCGTTTTCGTTCGGCCTCCTCCTGCTCCTTTTCCCGCTTAGATTTGCGTTGAGTGCCTTGTGTGTATTGGTTGAGCTTATGCTCGTCAACCTTCTTTGGCTGTGGTTTTCGGTGTCAGGAGTGTACGAGCGAATGAGAAGTGGAAACTGGTCATCGTCGCACTGGAAGGGCAGAACCGTCGTCTTCGTCGTCGTCGTCGAAGAAAGCAGCCAGCCTGGACTTTGTTTTGTCCATGACGCACAAATGGGGGATCGATCGGAAGCGAGTCTCAGCGCTGAGCCCAGGCCGACAGATCTGTGAGCAGCTTCGGTCCCCCAGCTCCTGTCCATGTCCCTCTCCTAGTCCCCTCTGCGTCCCCCGACGTTCACGCTACGGTCGCCACCAGACTCGGACTCGGACTCGGACCCGGCATGTACTCCAACCTCCGACGCTTCCTCTCCATCTCAGCCGCTCCCTCCAGTTCGACACGCGCGAGGTCCCTCCAAACCGCAACGTCGAACACGAACGCCCACTCCGACAACTCAGCCACCACGGATTTCCCTCTGCTTCCCACCCCGGCCACCGCCAAAGACGTTTCACCACGGCCCCGCAGGGACTCCAAGTCGGTTCAGATCAGGGGCGGCCTCGGTACCCGCTGGGCGGCGCTCAAGAAGAAGGTCACTTCGGGGACCCCACCCTCCACTTCTTCATCACCCGACAATAGCACCGGCACTGCGTCGTATGTTCACAAGCCGCAGGTGTCCGCCGCGTGTGAACGGGATGGTCATTTGGATGTTGTGGTCGTTGATCGGGTGTGGGGCGAGGATCCGAAATGGTCGACTAAGAGCGACTCTAACTCCCCGTACGAAGAGACCCGTGCAGAGGACAGGTTCGGCACGACCAATACCGACCCTGACACTTCTGAGACTGATCCCGGCTTTTGGGCTTCGTCTCCTGCCTGGTTTTTCTTCCGGTGGAGGATCTGGTCTCCGATCTGGGGCTTCTTTCGCTTGAGGTTTCCCGACCAAAATATTGAATCTCACTACGTAAAGGAGACTTGGTTCCTCAGGAAGCGTCTTGCTCTTTTTTCGGCCGCGTTTTTCGTCATCAATTGGCTACTACCAGTCATACTGATCACCCGGCCGGTCACTCTCTCGGATGCGATCTTCTATTACGGTGTAGGTCGCCATGACGGTCTGGTCTCCACAACGCCAAGTCTAACGCTCAGACAGGTCGGCCCCGCAATTTCAGTCCCCCTGGTTCTCCTGGTGATTTTCGACTACCCCCGTGATCACTCTTTCCTCTACCAGGTCTACCTTCTGTTTGCCGTGTGGTCCTGGCCGGTATACCAAGTTATTTACATGCATGTCCCCCCCATCATATATCCTTCTTGCTCTGACACTCTCGTAGGCATCTGTGTGGGTATTGGAATAGGGATAGGCCATATGTAATATATGACTGTGGGGTGAAAGACTTCCTCTCCACATTCTAGTACGCATCCATTTCACCTTTTCATCAGGTTAGATGGACTGACCAACCTATCAGTTACACTTCGGCACTCCAGACCATAGCGCTCTTCGGACTGGGCATGAACCGCTTTCCAGCACTATTGGGGTCCATCTGTTTTGTCGTCACGTAAGTGGCCCAGCCAATAGGGTTCAGGGTTCGACCCCACCCCTTATCGCTCTTCCAGGTCTTTGGTCCTTTTCTTGCCAGTGCGGCCCAAATACGGTAGGAATGCTGCGAACGTCATAATCTTTGAGGTCTTCATTCTTTACGTGCAATACGTAAGAGAGGTAGCGGAAAGGAGGATGTTCACCCTGCGTGACCAACTTAAGACCCAATTCAAGGCTACCCAGAAAGCACAGGTCAACGAGCGTAAAACCGCGGATTCCAAACGGAGATTGACCTCGTGGGTTTCTCTCATGTTACGTTTAACTTTCAACATGCTGAGGACAGGAATTTCAGATACGTTTTTCATGATATGTGTTCAACCTTTTGCGATTTGGGCAAATTTGATTAACCTCTCTTCTGACATCCACAGGTCAGAGTACCGTTGAACACTGCACGTACGTACTATCATCGTGTTGTTCTCTCTCAATCGGAATCTTATCTACATTTACTGGCAGTACTTGCTGTTCAGAACATGAATGCGTGCAACGCGGTGGAAAAGTCCCACGAGATCGAGTTTCAGGCATTGGAAGGCAGCTTGAACATGATGTCAAAGGGTTGGTTTGAAACCACTCTTCCCGAACGGTTTACTGACGCCGATGTTTGTGCCGTAGTTTTGAACGACGTCCTGGATTTGTGGGTTTGCTTCTCGAAAGTTCTCTAGAGGTTATTAACTTGTAACAGCCATCGCATGGACAGCGGCAAGTTCGAGAGTTACAACAAGGTAAGTCACCGTTTCACCTTGTCCTCGTGTTTAATAATGACTGGTTTCATAGCCCTATGTCTTCCATCAAATCATGCGGTCCTTGTTTGCACCTCTCAAGCTCGACGCGGACTCCAAGAAAATCCACCTTGTAACGGAGCTGGATAGAACAATCGATGATGTACGTTTCTACCTCGAGTTGGCATTTTTGGCCGCAAGGTTAATGTGTTGGTGACAGGTCGCGGGTCGTGCCCTATTTTCCGTATTGGGTCACAGTGAAGAGGAGATCCAGAAGTCTATGGCCAAATATGATGGTGTGGTGTTGGGTGATGAGAACCGGCTCCGGCAGATTATCACCAACCTCGCGGGTAATGCGTTCAAGTTTACACCCGTAGGCGGAACTGTCTCCATCAAAACCAAGTTGGTCCTGCCTCTCCCCCATGGTCCTATCACTGGCACCCGAAGCGCGTCGTCTCCATTTCTCACTCCCGCCTCGCAGAAGACCCCGCCGCTCAGCAGATCTCACAGCCATAAACGGGAAACCAAGAAGGGTAGTGGAGTGGGAGATACGGGGAAGGCTGGTAACGGTGGACTTTCCGCGGACTTGTTGAAGCAGCATAATACCACCGACGATGAGAAGGCGAAACCCCTCGAGAGGATTGTGGTGCGAATAGAGGTCAGCGACACTGGGTGTGGAATCCACGAGAAGGACATGCAGGAGATCAAGTTGTTCAGTGAGTTTCTGACTGGGCCCCCATGGAGCGCGTGGCTGAGATCATGCCACAGACGCGTTCAATCAGACTGAAGTGGGCAGACAGCAGGGGGGGAAGGGCACTGGTCTTGGGTTGGCATTGGTTCGGCAAATCGTTAAGTTGAGTGGTGGTCGGTTGGGACTCAAGTCCAAGGTCAGTGAAGGGTCGACATTCTGGGTTGAACTACGTAAGTGAATTCTCAAGGGTTTCGAATTACACGGTTAACCCACAGGTCCCCCTCACGCAGCATTGGGTGTCGGCAAGGGGGTTCTACCGTCCGAGGAGGTCCAACCTACGACTTCGTGGGCTGGTCCGATGGATCTACCGCGTTCTCCGGCTTCTTCCAAACTTCACGTGGAGAAGGCTCCGGCTGCCTCGGCGTCTACGACTCTTTTGGAGCGTGTGACCGGCGCCGATGGACTCGTTCAGCTCGTACCGAAGAAGGTCGATGAAATCCCGGAACCGGTCCCAGCCCTGAGGGAGTCTATGGAAGCTCTGAAGAGTCGGTCCTTGGAGCGACCTCTGCAGATAAGGCATCAACTCAAGGCCACCACGTCCATCGTTGAGACGGCCAAAACAGGACCGGTCGAGAAGGCAGATACCCCCATTTTCCCGAAACAAGTTGCTCCCTCGTCGACAAACACGATGGCGAGGAGACCCAACCACATCGATATTCCCAAACCACCCCGGTTCCCTACAATACGATCTCCTGGAGATCGTCTGTCCCCCTCCCCTATAAGGCCACCGACCCCCGAAAACACTGGAAGCGTGGATATCACGCCCGGGCTGCCAATTCTGGTGGTTGATGATGACAGGATGACGAGGACGCTGATGCGACGGATGCTTGAACGACTGAAATGCGTGGTCACCACGGCTGAGAATGGTCAACAAGCACTGGAGTTGATCGCTGGGGTGAACTATCCTCAGAGCGTAGATACCCCGGGCTCGAACGAAGGAGAGTATTTTGCTCATGGCCATGTTGCGGGTTCGAGCGCCAGTCGAGGCACAGGCGGTCCGTCCACTCCAGGAAGGTTAGAGAGAGAGGGCAAGTTCGCTCTGGTGTTCCTGGACAATCAAATGCCTGTCATGTCTGGCGTGGAGATGGTTAGAAAGGTGAGAAAGCTGGGGAGGAACGATTTGATTGTGGGGGTGACGGGGAACGCCCTTTTACACGACCAGGAGGAGTATCTTGCTGCTGGTGTCGATTAGTGCGTTTTCCTGCATTCATCTCGTTTCCGAGGTTAACTGTGAGACGGTTAATAGCATTCTTACGAAGCCGGTACGCGAAGAAAGTTTGAGAAGCATGCTTCTCATCGCAGATGAGCAACGAAAATCCCGGACGGTGTCCCCTACGCTTATCGGGTCGCCTGAAATAAAAAACCTATAGACAATTTTCCGGCGCGGCTACAACCCTTCAGGATCATACACGGACATTGCCTGAAGTCCACCCTCTCTCTCTTTATAGAACACTCACATCCTAGGGTTAATTTATTCGCTATGTCAGTTTCATCGGTTTGTTTTCGTATCCACTCCCCCACATTTTTGTTCGTTTCTTCTTGGTTCACTGCATTACTTGGCGGACTACATCTGTTGCATATACACTGGGCATCATATCTGTTTTTGTTCGTTGCTTTCTAGCTATAGGTTGCATTTCGAGGCGGGTAGTTTTTCACTGTATTTACCACAGGTGTGCGGTTCTCCTTATTATGGAGACACATATACATTGATTTCCTGATCATATATTCCCGGATTCACTTCGGACAATCGCGGTTTCTCAAGCTCGCCCGGATATCCAGCGTCGTAGGCCAGGATTGGAAACCCCCGGAGGTCGATCGCTTATGAGGGTGAGAGTCCTCGTAGTTAAACGTACATGGGACAAGTGTGCCGCGCGTGGACAGGTGCTTCGAGTGCCCAGACATCGTGATCATCCGGATCCTCCTTGTTGGATCCAGTCCTGGAGCTAGGCGCACGTCAAAACCATCCGCGACCACATCGGGAGAGGTTACTACGGGGAGATTTTTCACCCGCACGGGCCTCCAACGTGGGCACTATGATTGGGGGCTACCGCCAGAAGTGACAAAAACAGCCCTGGGGTGGATCAGGACGATATGGGCCAAGCGTCTAGCCCCACTGTATACGAAGAAGCCGAGCAAAGGGGAGGCTCTGGAACCTGTTCGGCCCAGCGAGGACTATACCCTTGTCGGCGGTGGTTGTGGAGCGAGCGCGACATGCCACCGGCGAAAGCCTTGAAATGACCCAGGGCTCGTAAACCAACTGCCTTTTGCGAATTTCCGGAGAACCCACGCGTTGGAAATCTCCGGTATGAATTGGAGGCACTGGTCGTGTGGGGCTGTTCGTGACTGCGCCTGAACCTTGAACCTTGAAGCTTGAAGTGGTGCCGACGGGGTCGCGGCTGGTGGTTTCATGAGCAGCTGACCGCGTGCCCACACATCAAACGTTCGCCAAACGTCGCTGATGGCGGGAAGAGACACCTTTTTCCAAGTACTTTCATCAGGATCAGATGTGCGACGGATGGTCTCTACTTGTTTTATGTAAATTCGTGAATGAGGTCACCACTTTCGGAGGTTTTTGCTCCCTGATCCGCCTGCGGCTGTCCCCAGCGGCTCAGCCATCCCTATCCTACCCTTCGGGGGCTGCTTTATCCCTTCATCTTCCACCTCCTACCCTCCCCCCCTGCTCCCTCCTAAGCCCTTACCCCCGGTTCACCAACCGGTTACGACTGGCGACAGCGTGCGTAGATGTATTTCGCACTCAACAAGTCCCGGTCCCCATCTGCATCCAATTCTCAGACCCTCCAAGGCACCAACACCAGCGATCACACGCGCCCATCCGCAACTCCAGTGGACCCTGTTCTCCTCCCGATCCCAGTCACAGCCAAACTCAATTCTTCCGCGGCGCCTCCGAGAGGGAGGGATCCGTTATGGTTTCCCAGGGGTTTGAGGGTCCGTTGGGTTGAGTTTAAGAAAAGGCTGGGTACGGGAACCGCGCCTTCCACCTCATCCCTTCACGAGGACAGCACGACTGGCTCCGTTCATGGGAAGGAACCTGACTATGGTCAATCCGAAGACGAGGTAGATGAAATCGTCGTCGACCGTGAGTGGGCGGAGGAAGCCCGCAAATCAACCACCAAGAGCGAGTCCGCGCATCCGTTCAATGACAGCCGACAGCCTGGTGGAACGAATACCGATCGTGAGAGCTTTGCCGTTGTTGAAGGCTTCTGGGCACGCTCGACAATTCTCATTATCCTGCGGTGGAGACTATGGCCCGCGATCCTGAGGTTCTTCCGCCCCCGATTCTTGGATACAAAATCGGAAGCCCAATACAGCAAAGAGTCGTGGTTCTACCGGAAACGCCTGGCGGTTTTCTCAGCGCTCTTCTTTATCTGCAACTGGATCACTGCGTGTGTACTCGTCCAACAGCCGGTAGTAACTTCCGATATTGTATTCTACTATGTTGTACGTCCAAATACCCCCTCATATACACCTCATCGTCTCACGGCTCGTACCTCTGGCAGATCGGTCCGCTACTTTCCCTTCCCCTGTTTTTCCTGGTAGCCTATGATTTTCCCCGGGATCGGCCGTGGTTCTATCAAACCTACCTTGGGCTCTCTGTGTGGTCTTGGCCCCTTTACATGACCACCTTCATGTAAGCCCCAGATCTCTGTTATCCCAAAAACCCGGCTTGAGCTCCCAACAGGTATCTATGTGGATATTACGACAAGACTCAGCCCCATGTTACCTATGATTGTGGAAGCAAGGACTTCATTCCCCTTTTCTAGTGCGTTTTTGTTGAGATTTTTGTTTCCTCTTATTGTACCAGAGTGCTCACCACTTTGCGACTTTCAGTTACGCGACCGCGCTTCAGGCTATGGCTCTGTTTGGTCTCAACTTCGAGAGATTTCCAGCCATGATCGGAATGCTCACGTTCTTTGTCACGTCGGTATTCCGAGTTTTTTCCCGGGCCAGTGAACTTACCTGGACTCCATAGTTCATGCGCCTTGTTCCTTCCTGCCCGGCAGACCTATGCCAGGAATGCTGTCAACTTTATCGTTTTCCAGGTTTTCTTGCTCTATGTCCACTACACCAGGGAAAACGTGGGTGCTGTTTTTATCTTAACGTGGATTATCCAACGTTCGTTCCAGGGCGAGCGTCGACTATATACTCTACGTGACCAGCTCAAGGTCCAATACAAGGCGACCCAGAAGGCTCAGGTGAACGAACGCAGGACTGCCGACTCCAAAAGGCGTCTGACCTCGTGAGTTCTGACAACCTCCATCACGGCCCAAATCTCACCCCAAAAATCTAGATACGTCTTCCATGATACGTGACAATGTTTTGTTGGCAAACGATTATTCGAACTTACCGCTGCCCTATATCCACAGGTCCGCGTTCCTTTAAACACAGCCCGTGAGTTGTCGAATTTTCCTTCATACTGTGGTCCTAAACCTCTTTATCAGTGCTCGCCGTTCAGAACATGGTTGCATACAATGCGGTGTCCAAAACGCATGAAGTGGAATTCAAAGCACTGGAGAGCAGTTTGAATATGATGTCGAAAGGTAGGCGTCGTGTCTCACCTGTGGTGATCTTGGTGCTGACGGTTCTCCAGTCTTGAATGACGTTTTGGACTTGTACGTGGTACCTTAACATCTGTAATGCCCGGCTAAGACTCGGCATAGTCATCGGATGGACAGCGGCAGGTTCGAGAATTCGAACAGGGTGATGATATGATTCTCACTACATATCCATCACGGGAAACTCACCGTCTGTATCAACTAGCCCTACGTATTCCACCAGGCCATGAAGTCCCTCTTCGCTCCGTTACGACTCGACACGGACTCTCGCCAACTCCAGTTCGAAGAAAATTTGGACCCAGCTATCGACGAGGTTACTTCTCGAGCCTTTCGTGTCGCATTGGGTCAAAGCGAGGCGGAGATAGAAAGGAGTGTCAACAACTGCGAAGGAGTCGTCGTTGGTGATGAAATGCGGTTAAGGCAGATCATCACCAACTTGGCGGGTAACGCTTGCAAGTTCACCCCTGCTGGTGGAAAGATTTCAATCACCACCAAGCTGGTTATTCCATCACCAGAGGACTTGGCGCGCAGCCTCCGGCGGCTGCCCGGTCCGAACTCTCCAGAGGACCCTGGTGCTCAGCTTTCGGCCGAGTACCTGGACTTGCACAACCTTGGGAACGAGCCGAAGAAGAGACTGGAGCGAGTTGTCGTTAGGATTGAAGTTTCGGATACAGGTTACGGGATCGAGCCAAAGGAAATGCACAGGATTAAACTATTCAGTGCGTCTTTGCCATTAACCTATCTGTTTCGTTGGTCAGCGCCCTAAGCCTCGTACAGGTGCATTTAACCAAACGGAGCAGGGCCGACAGCAGGGCGGAAAAGGCACCGGTCTCGGCTTGGCCTTGGTTCGACAGATCGTTAAACTGAGTGGCGGTCGGCTAGGGCTAAAATCCAAGGTTGGAAAAGGCTCAACGTTTTGGGTTGAACTTCGTATGTTGCCATAAACTCATCTTCTGTGATGTGATGCCTCATATGTCCCTCCAGCACTGGGGGTGGGCGAGAAAGCTTTATCTATTCTCTCTGAAGATAAACCGCCTACGAACCCCCGGATGCGGTCTATAGATGGGGGTTCACCCACAACGCCCCATTCACCTGGTTCGAATCCTACCTCTGGGTCACCTGCTCCATTCCTGGAACGACGGTCGAATCCAGATGGACTCGTGCAACTGCTTCCGCGGAACTACGATGTTCGTGGTCGAGACACGGTGGATGTCCGTAAGGATAGTACTGGCGATTCTGTGGTGGCAACCCCGGGGTCGCCGCCTGCCGCTGGTGAAGAGGTAGCGGATGTCGAGTCTCGTGAAGTGTTGAAGCCGTCGGCCGGGATTTCATCACGGCCGCGCCATATCGACCTACCCACCACCAATTTCGGCGACATACGTACCAACGGACCCCAAACGCCGGGTTCAGCTTCGATGCTATCGAACACCAGCCGATCTACGCCAATAGAGATTACGCCTGGCCTACAAGTTCTTGTCGTGGATGACGATCGGATGACACGATTACTCATGACCAGGATGTTAGAGCGGTTACGTTGTGTCGTGGCGACTGCGGAGAACGGGAAACAGGCGTTGCAGTTACTTTTGGGCGAAGAACAGAGCGCGGATACTCCGGCGGAGGAGCAAGAACCTAACTTCCCCACCGATGGCCGAGGAGTACCACGAGACAGGAGATCAGTGCATACGGTGGGCAAGGAAGGGAAGTTTGCCATCGCGTTCCTGGACAACCAGATGCCGGTTATGTCTGGCGTGGAGACTGTGAGGAAGTTGAGGATGCTGGGTAGAGATGATCTGATCGTGGGTGTAACCGGTAATGCGCTCTTGCCCGACCAAGAGGAGTACTTGGAAGCGGGGGCTGATCAGTATGTTCATCTTGCTGTAGGCGACCCTCTGAACAGTTCTGATGACTTCTCTTTCGCTAGTATCCTGACAAAACCTGTCCGGGAAGAACATCTCCGAAGCATGCTCTCGATAGCTGATGAACGCAGAAAAAGACGGGCAAGAGATTCTTGTCAATCCCCACTCCAACTCCAACTTCCGTATTCGCCCGGAGAACCAGCCAGCTCAACACCATCTCCTGTCTAACGACCACCATTTTCTTCTAGCTTTCTCGCCTTTCCTCCACTGGCGTCGGGTATCCCGGGGCTCAGTACCCCTTTCATCATGGAAGTATAATTTGTACAAGCAGTTTTCTTGGTAGCTTACTCACCTTTTGCGACCACGCGATCCATCGACGCCTTCATTACCGCCGGCCGCACCATCTCCTCTGCCTCCCGACGCTACATCCCGTTCACGTGAACACCCATTGGACCGTTTTTATTTTCTTCACATATTCCTTGTGTATCAAGCTGATTGTTTAGTTGGGCTGTTGACTTACCCCTCCGTCCTTGTATTGTAGCTATAGATACTTATTTTATTCACGCGACCCTCTCCGGGTATTTGTACATTCATAGGATTTCACGTCTCCCAATGTCACCAAAACGTAGAGGTCCCGGATGGGACAATATTCACCCGAATGATGTCATCAGAACGGGCTCCCATCCTCTCCGATTTTCGTTTTGCATCTTCCCCGATCTGGAAATTTCGATCGTTGAGTGGGACGTCGATGGCGGCCATCTCATCTATCCGAGCTTCTGGTGACAGGATTGAGATTATTGACCAGCTCCTGCTTCCCCACACCCAAGCATGGGTCGAGGTTGATACCATTGAGAAGGCTTATGAAGCCATAAAAACAATGAAGGTGGGTTATACAGCTTGGTATTGGAGGTCGGCTTAGCTCACTACTTCCGTTGGGCCTACTTAGATTCGAGGGGCACCGGCCATCGGTTCCCTGGCTAGCTTGTCAGTGGCATCGTATGTCTCAGCTTCTCTCACCCAAGATCCGCGGCCGGATTTCCTGGCTTCTCCGCTCGAGTTGAGCAACCACATCAAGCCTCTCCTCGACCATCTCTTCCTCGCCCGACCTACTGCGGTTAACTTGGGCGCTGCCCTCGATCAGATCAGAAAAGTCCTGGATGCAGGTGTTGAATCCAACTCCCCCGTAGAGCAGGTCGCCCAGGACGTGATCAAAACGGGGAGGGCAGTACATGAGATCGACGTCGGGCAGAATAAGGCTATGGGTAAATGGGGTGGAGACTGGATCGTGGAAGCTGTCAAGAAGAGCGGTGGGTCTGGAGAGGGGCTGAACCTAATGACGGTTTGTAATACGGGAGGTTTGGCCACATCCGTGAGTTCTTTCCATTGTCATTATGTGGATGGGAGGTATGGAGCGGTCGGTACTGACCGTGTCCCATTCCGCGCAGGGCTACGGAACCGCACTTGGGGTCATAACCTACTTGTTTGAGACTCAAAAGTTGAACAAAGCGTATTTCACCCAGTCGACGCCGTACCACCAAGGCTCTCGGTTTGTCCCCGGTTCTCTCCGCAAGTCGACAGTAATTGAAGGGATCAGAACAGGCTCACTGCCTTAGAGCTTATAACGCTCGATATCCCTTCCGTCATGGTCTGTGACAGTATGGTCGGGTCATTATTCCAACATCATAAGATCGACGCCATTGGTATGGAACCAGGCACTGATGGTGGCATTATCTGACGCCATTTTCCCAGTCGTTGGTGCAGATAGGATCGCCAGGAACGGCGACACCGCCAACAAGGTACGGGAAATATTGCGAAATCTTTTGTAAACGGCTCACCAGATCTCCGGATAGATTGGCACGTATAACGCGGCTGTCCTTGCTGCTAGACATAAAATTCCGTTCTTGGTCGTCGCGCCTACCAGCACGATTGACTCGAGTACGGCGGATGGGTCTGGGTGCGTTCCAGCTCCACCGCGAGAGGTGGATCTTGTGCTAAATGTTCATTACTTTCGAATCCCCAGAATCCCCATCGAACACCGACCGCCCATTGAGGCCCGTTTGGTGCGGGGCGCGCTCTATCCTCCTGCGCCGGACGCAGATGGAAAGTATCCACAGGCGACGGTCATGGTTACGCCTTTGGAAATGAAACCAGAGGGGGTTTACAACCCCAGTTTCGATGTCACCCCCGCCGAACTCATTTCGGCGATCGTAACCGAAAAAGGCGTCGCTGTGAAGGAAAACGGAGCATTTGACCTGAAGACAGTGTTGTAGTTATCTCGAGACCAGTTCGCGAGTATCTGAGAAGTCTGTTGAAGTGTACTTAGTAGTCGTGCAATGGAAGACAAGTGATTGGTTCTTCGAGGTGCTTCGGTTAACGAGTGAATCGCTTCCCGAATCACCATCTCAGGGCCGGTTTCGGACGGAGCGCGGGCGCCGTGACACACCGCGCCGCCCCAAGACAGGCGTCCCGCAGCTCAGCTCCTTCATTCGACCATGCAACCATTGGGGGACCAAGAGAGATACTCGTTCAATCGGGTACGGAACCGTGCCTTGAGAGACCTCGCCAAGCTGATCCTCGTGCCGCCGTTGCTGCTGGGCGCATTGACGAGGACCACCCAGACTAGGTTAGGGTATTGGACTGTGCCGTGTCATGGGCTTGCGGTATTCTTGTGCGCGTATATGCGGACCTGGTACCATGACCATTTGCAAGGAAGGGATGCGAAGAGGATTGCGGGGGAGAAGACGATCGGGACAATCCCTCGGTAAGTTCAGGAACCTAAACATCCGTTATCTGGTCATACTTGGAGAAGTTCTACCCCTGACGCGATTCTCCCTTTGAACAATTCGCGATGTGCTCACAGGGTGAAGGGCAAGCTTCCTGGGAATATCGATATTATCGTTCGCCTGTTCGCCAACAACGACTCGGGTTATCTGTATGACTTGTTCTCGGAACTCTTCGACCAATGTCAGTCCACGACTATTAACCTTCGACTCTTCGGTGTCGACAAGGTGAGTGGCAGCCAGACCTACGAACTTTCTCGCGTTGATAATCGGTCTTCAGTATGTCTCTATCGATTCTGAGCATATCAAGTACGCCCTGGGACCTGGATTCCGCCACTTTTGGCTCGGGAGCATGAGGAGGGAGCTCTTGTGAGTTGACCCTCTCATCGTTTGCCGCGGACATTGAACGCCTCCACTCAGGGAGAACTTACTTGGGGACGGTATGTTGAATCGTGACGGTGACTTGTGGAAGACGGTAACTCTTTTTTCCTTCGTACTATGCCAAGACTGACGAAATTGAATGGACAGCAACGAGCAATCGCTCGCCCGTTCTTCTCTAACGACCGGGTGCGTGACTTGGCGCTCTTCGATAAACACGCGCAGCGTTGCATGTCCATCCTGTCGGACCTGGAACCAGGGCAAGCCATAGACATAGCGGATCTCACCTGGAGGTTCACCACCGACTCCGGTTCTGAGTTCCTCTTCGGTCAGACTTTGGATCTATTATCCTTCAGCGAAGCAGACGACGGGTTCAGTTCGTTTATCAACGCGTTCGCCAAGATCCAAGATATCGCGTTCAAGAGGAACTCGTTCGGGACCTTTTGGCCATTGACCGAGTTGTCCGGTGATTCCACCGAACCCCTTGGGAACATCATCAAACAATTCGTGGATCCAATCGTTCAACGCGCGGTGGAACACAAGAGGAATATGATGGACAAGGGTCAACAGGCCGAAGCTGATCAATGCACTTTCCTAGAGTATCTTGCGTGGAGGACTGACGGTGAGCACGTTTGCGAACCCACACGGGAGGGTTTGTGATTGATTTCATTGCGCAGATGTGGGGCTCATCCGTGACCAGTTAATCAACATTCTAATTGCGGCCAGGGACACTGTGAGTCAATTGCTACCCATTGAGGTGTACAGTTCCTAAATGAAACCCCAGACTGCTGCATTAATCGCATTTACCATCTATATGTTCACGCAACATCCAGAGATCGCTGTCAAGGCCAGGGCCGAAGTTTTAGAGCACATCGGACCCAACGGTACCCCGGGCTATCAAGAACTCAAGAAGCTCAAGTATCGTAAGATATTTTCGCTGTTGTTCTCCTTGCCCATCTCACGGTGGTTCAAGTACAGGCGGTGTTAAATGAGACCCTCCGCGTATTCACGCCTCTGCATGCAAGTATACGGGAGTCCAAGCCAACGGGAATATTACTTCCCCCTTCCGATTCCACCTACTCACGGGGGCCGATGTACCTCCCGCCTTCCTCAACGTTTGCCTACCTTCCCTTCCTAATGCACAGAAACCCTGCACTGTGGGGCGAAGATGCCCATATGTACGACCCCGAACGATGGCTTGACCCAGAGAGATCGCAAAGGGTGACCACCAACCCTGCGATCTTCATCCCGTTCAATGCTGGTCCCCGATTAGTGAGCCAAGCGTGTCTCCTGATGGTATCCAACCCGTAATGCTGATTATCCTCTTTTCCTTGTAGTGTTTGGGACAGAACTATGCACTGAACGAGGCTTCGGTGTTCCTGGTTCGTTTGTTACAGCGGTTTGAACATTTCACGCTTGCGGAGGATAAGCAGCTCGCTCCGCCATGGAAGACGAAACCCCTGCCGACCGGGTCTTCCACATTTGGACCAGGATATCCAGGGACAAAGCGTAAGGAGGTCGAAAAAGTGTGGTTGGGAAATCACGTTGTCATGTTCTCCAAGGTCAGCCGGTTGCATGTTACCGAGGGATGGTCTTGGTATTCTGATCCTGCCTTCCACCGCACAGGGCGGAATCTGGGCACGGGTTCTCAAGGCTTCGGAGTAGTCCTTTCGACCGTGTTACCCTTTGTTGCGGTCGTCGTGCACCTGAGACCATTCACCTGTCGTGACATCTGTCGACGCCCATTTGAAATACACTTGATGTCACCTTATCCCCTTTCTCCTTGGCTCCCGTTCTGGGCGCTCTCACGTCGTGAGCTGTGGTTGAAGTCGAGGACGACCCTTGCTCTTTCCTGACGAAATACTAAGGACGGCGTATGGCTTCAGTCTTGCCATGAGTTGGATACTAGAACGGATCAACGATCTAAGAGAGCCGACAGAAGTTGATGTTATTTTCCGACACGCGTTTCTGTCGCTTGGCGGCATTGTCGTTCGTGCAGCTTTCTCCAGCAGTTGCCTGCCGCTCGTTGCTCGTTTTCTGAGGATCCTAACGGAAGACTTCCAGGAACATCTGTGCTGCAGTTTTTAGCTTGGAGGGAAAAAAAATCGAGTGGGTCGAAGAGGATTCGCGCCAATGCCACCCAAGAATTTTGACTTGACTTGAAGCCCCCTGAAGCTGATGGCTCGGCTACTCGGAGAGTCCCACTCTTCCCCCCTCCAAAAGGCGCTCTCTCTTTCTCCTCTTACCACCACATTCCTCCTACACTCCTTTTTTGCACACCGTCGTCATGAGGTTCCTCCCCACCTTCGTTATTCTCGCCGCTCTCTCCGTCTTCGCCGAGGCCGCATCCCTGCACGACCACGGCCATCGCCGCAACCACCACAGTCTCTCCCGCCGTGCGAACAACGACAACCGTCGATGCAAGCAACGTCCTGTTCGTACCCGCCTGTGGACCCCTATCTGTCCGTATTCTCACCGATGTAATAGCCTCAGGTCAACAACACCAGTGACAATGACAACAAGTACAATGAGAAGGACGATCAGCCGAAGAAAGATGAGCCTAAGAAGGATGAGCCAAAGAAGGATAGCAACTCCGGTTCCAACACGAGTGGTCTCACCAAGGTTCAGGATGACAGGTGTGGACCCAACGGTGCTACTCGTGAGTCCTTCTCTCCACCTCCCACAAAATTACGTTCAACGTTGGACCCTTCACAGAGAAGGTCACCCAAACTACCGGTCCCAATGGATCCCTTGATTGGTTGAACTGTGGTATTGAAGGCGATGGGTGGAACCCTCCCTTCGTCAAAGTCACCGATCTCATTACCGTGGACCTCGACGATGCCATCGCCCAGGGCGGCCCCTTCACCGCCTGCAAGCCACACCTTTGGGCCTTCAAGCAATTTGGAAACGAATTCGGGCGTAAGCTTTATTTCCAATTTGACGCCACAGCCAAGGAATTCACACCCAAATGTTGATCTCCAGTTCCTCCCATCCTCTTGGCTTCCATCGCTCTCCAGGAAAGTAGCTGCAGACCTGAAACCATCGGTGGTGCCGGCGAACAGGGACTCATGCAGTTGACTAACGACAAGTGTGGTAAAGCTCCTGGTGGAAACTGCAGAGATGTTGTTCGTACTCTTTGTCCTCTTGCCACAGCGTCAAATTTGCCTAAATCTCATTGATGTTTCCAGGGTTACAACGTTAGGACCGGTGCCAAGTACTTCTCTGATAGGCTCAGTGCCAACGGTGGTAACTTCTACTTGACTCTTGGTGGATACAACGGCTGGGAGAAGGGCATGAACGTCGTGAATATCTTTTTTTACTACCGGTTGCGCCTTCCCTGGTGCTGAGGACACTTTCTTTAGGCATACGCTACTCGCATGCGCTGGAGTATGTGCCGTGCCCAGAACAACATCGACTAGTAAGTGCTTCGTCGTTGGAGTCGAGCTCAAGGTCTCTTACAATTGTGCCCACAGTCTCTTCCAGACAGCCAACGGTTGGCTCTTGAACAAGGATGCCTACTCGATGCATCTCGGCAAGTACTTCAACCTCGACGTCTGTTAAACCAGTGGGTCCGAGGGAGGACCATGGTTCTCGGTTTTTGCTTAAAGTGTTCACGACCATATACCCGCGTGTTGATATCACCACTACGTTATCTCTGCCCTTCTACTTCCCTTTATTCCTACGATTCGTGGTGACACACACCGCAGCCACTCGTTAACAGAGTAATTAGAACTATTATTCGAATCGAATGCGGAGGTGGATTCCTACTATATTTTCCCTCAGCTCATCCGGCGTGGTGACCGTTCGCAAGTCGACTGGGGGGTCTACCATTGTGTAGTCCTGAGTCACCTCGAGTTCGGACCTGGGGATATCATCAAGATGGAGGTGATCGAATGCAGTTGCAACCAATTGCAACGGTAGTTGGTCGACCATCCGTTGGTCCCCGCCCCCGTGTTTTTTGACTTCTCCCACTTATCGGTCTTCATATCTTCGAGGCTCATCCCGCGAGGTCTTGGGTCCGTCCATCCGCAATGAGTGACTCTGAGGCTTCCTCGGCCGGCGGAGATTCTACACCGCCTTCATCCATCCCCTCTCCAGAACTCTTCAAACTCACACTTGCGGAGCTCACAGAAGAGGCTAAGGAGAAAGCTGCTGAAATCAAGGCGGAAGCTAACAAGGCCTTTGTCGGTACGTTCTATCCAGCCACCAGGAATCTCTGCACCTGGCATTTCCGCTCCACAGCGCAACGACAGATGCTAATTTCCGATACCTTCGTTTTGCAGCTCACGAGTTTAAGAAGGCCGCAGATCTTTACACCCAAGCTCTGGACAAAAACCCGTTCGATGCTACATTGTGGTGTAATCGGGCGTATGCGAGAATCAAGCTGGAAGAGCACGGATATGCTCTGAATGATACCGGTATGTATTTTTCCTGGCGGAGCCCTGAATCGTTGTGGACCTCAACGTTGGCTGTGAATTTTATTTTTGCGATTAGCCAAGGCGATTTCTTTGGATCCAAAATATGTCAAGGTACGCATGCGCAATTTTGAGACTGCGATCTTGACGCTCATGCATCCGCGCACGCTGCATTCCAGGCTTACTTCCGGTGCGCATCTTTCGTGACCTGTTTTCCTTCGGATTTAAGTGGATTAACTCTAACGCGTTGTCCGCGGTACATCCCACCAGGCGAGCGCAATGTCATCTTCAAATATTGAAACCCCAACTCGCCGTTGGGGACTTTAAAAAGGTCCTCGCGATTGAACCTCACAATAAAACTGTCAAACAGCAGCTGGAGGCAACCCAGAAACTTGTACGGAAAATCGAATTCGAGAAGGTTGGTCAACTCCAGGATCTTGTGACTCCGTGATTATCTGATTACGCCAAGGCGATCGAGCGTGAAGAGGAAATGAGCGCCGTGCTCAGGTGTTTAGAAATAATCGCGGATGGTTAGTCCAAACCTCACCTTCCTCTCCTCCGTGCCTTCTGAGGACGTTATATAGGTGGATGTGAGCTCGACAAGACGTACAACGGTCCACAGCTTCCGAAGGACGCTACAACCGGAAAATACACCATCACTCTTGAGTATATACGAGAAATGATGAAATCGTTCAAGGACGGCAAGGCCCTCCCGAAGCGGTATGTGTGGGAGATCGCCCTTGGGGCCTACTCTGTCTTCGAGAAAGAGCCGAGTCTTGTGGACCTGACACTGGAGAGCGGGAAGAGCGTAGATGTGATCGGAGACGTCCATGGTGTGTTTAATGATCTTGATCTTCGCCTTGGTATTCGAAACCTACGGTTGTTTTCTTAGGGCAATACTTCGACGTCCTCAAACTGTTCCAGTTGACTGGGGAACCGACGGAGGCTCACGCTCTGTTGATGAACGGTGACCTCGTTGATCGAGGGTCCTGGTCAATGGAGGTTATCCTGACCGCCTTTGCATTCAAATGTACGTCCACCTCAGAAAGCATCATCCCACCTGGTTTGACACGATCAAAAGGGTTATACCCGACGGCGATGTATATCAATCGTGGAAACCACGAGACGAAGGATATGAACCGGACCTATGGCTTTGAAGGTGAAGCCAAACATAAGCACGGAGACCAGACCTACAAGGTAAGCACCACTTGCTCTCATAATCGGATCTCCCACTGATCGCTGGACCCTGACCCCAGCTGTTTGCCCACGTATTTACAGCAAGTAAGTGCAACCGGACTGCTTTCATGTGGCGCAGATAGCTCCCATAGTTTGGAAGTCTGGCGTTGACTGATCGCGTTCCTTAGTGCCATTAGCGACCTTGATCTCCGCCACGAAATCCCCTGTCCCATCACCGGGAGATAAGACTGTAATAATCGGACCTGACGGAACGAAACGATACTTCGTGGTCCACGGAGGCCTCTTCAGCAAAGACGGTGTGACGTTGGACGACATCAAGAAGATCGAGAGGATTGGCCAACAGCCTGGCCAGGAGGGACTAATGTGTACGACAATCCACCTGTTGATTGATGTGATCGGCGACTAACAAAGGCTTTGGACGATTTAGGTGAGGTGAGAGCGATGTTGTGGCCATTTAGTTGGATGAAGGGGAGCTGACGATTGTCTAGCTACTATGGACAGATCCCCAGGACGCTCCTGGGCGAGGACCAAGTCGACGGGTACGTGAATTCCTTCCCGGTCCTGCACTGGTCCTTCTCACGGCCCGTCACGCCTATTTTCCTTCCTTCCTCCCTCCTTGATGTTCTCTCGGACCGGACTCCTGACTGATTATCACCGTGCGCCTGCTCTACCACAGGGCGTCGGCATCTCGTTCGGACCTGATGTTACTAAACGATGGTGTACGGAGAACAAAGTGACGGCGATCATTCGCTCCCATGAGGTCCGGCAAGGTAGGCTCCTTCGGTATTACGCTCCTCAATTGAATCGTACTGACGCCTGCATCTTTCCTTCTTCCTACGTCCGCCCATCTTATCTCTTGTTTTCCGTTGTTGTCCGTTGTCCTGGGTGCACGGCAACATAGATGGGTATACCGTTGAACACGACGGGCTATGTATCACTGTAAGCGCAAGGGCTCTGACCCGCTCTGCCGATTGCTGAACGATGGTTTACTTCCGTGCCTGTTTGCCTTTATTGTAGGTTTTCTCCGCCCCGAACTACGTGGATCAGAGTGGCAACTTGGGCGCGTTCGTGAGTTTCTGTTCCTTGGTCCTCTCTTTGCCCTCTCACCGCCTTGCATATTCTGGCACATTATTTCCGGGGGTCATGCTGACATTTTCGTTTGGAGATCCGAATCAATGATGCAGGAACGATGGAATTCATCCAGTTCGATAAGCAGTGGCACCCTCCACTCAAGCCCATGCATTACGCGCAAGGTCTTCTGGCGAGCATGATGATGTGATGTGATCTCTATTGCATTACACGAGCGACAGTCCTCCCCATTACGCTTACGTCGAGACTTATGGTGGGGGTTGTGCGTATACGTGTACAGTGTCTGCGCAGTAGTTCACTGGTGCCGAGCGTGTAGTTTGGCGTCACATTTCCATGTTTTGCTGTCCGAGTTGTCGATGTATTGTAACCTGGGTGTAAATTACTTCAGTGGTGCGGGTACAGCGTGTCCTTGTATTTCAAACCTCCCTCGTGTTCTTAGGGAGGGGGCGTGATAAGTAGTGCCTGGAATCCTCTGTCGGATTTGCCGTTCGGCTCGATGGGTCAGAGTTATTGCGAGGGATGGAATACACCTCCCCACTTCCAACTGAACGGCAAGGTCAATATTCATGCATGGACCACGGCTATCAAACCTGATTTTCCGCACGCCTCGCTTGTGCCTTGTGCTGTTTGACTTGCTGGAGTTGGCCGAGGCAGACAGTACACTGACAGGGATCAGCCACAAACCCATCTGGCTGGCTTCCTTCAGTTCGGTCAATCAGCGGCCGGACGCTTGCATGCTTTGTTCGTTATCCTCTTATTCAACCCTCGTTTTGGATTTTGTTGTCGTTTGCGATTGCTTTTTGTTCCAAGAGCCGTTGGTTCTGCGCGTTTCATTGGCGGGGGTGCACTCACGTCGCGTATTTTCAGGGGGACTGATCCTTGTTAGCCGGACCCTCCATCTTTTCCCCCATTCCGCCTACCCATTTCATTGTTGCTCTCACCCTGTCAACCCCGGATTCCGACTGGGTGGCTCAATCACAGCCAATCGACCGGGAGGAGGTTTTGTTGCGGTCTTCGACAGGGCAATCTTGCTGTATTGTGCGTGGGCGTTCGTTAATCAAGAGTTGTATGCGTCGGAGTGATCTGTTTGATATCTGTTGCGAACAGAGAGAATACCGCACAGCTCGGCCGCTTCTCACTGGTTCGTCCTTTCTTGGCCGCACACGACGCTGTTTCTGATCGGCCATCTATGCGTGGCGCAGATACTGGATCCCCCATCATCCCCGCCCACTCTGCGCCCCTTCAAAGCTGCGGGGAGATTCGACATTCGTTATTGAGAAATAGGATTTGAATGTCGTTCCCGGCGGTGCCAATGATAACGCGACGGGTACTCTCCCCGGCTCGAACGCGACCCTTCACCAATTCGCCGCTGGGGGCATTGCGGAAACGATTGAACGACCGAATGGGATCCGAATCGGCAAAACTAGAGCTGAAGTGGATGCGCGAAGAGGTGAGAGCGCGCAAGGCTGCGGCTGCTTCTGCGATCTCCTCGCCTTCTCACAAGAAGGACGAGCTGGGGTGGGAGCTTGGAGAGTTGAGGAAAATGGTTGAAAGACGCATGCAGGGTGAACCTCTGCAATACATTCTCGGTGGGTGCTGCTCGATTTTCCCGCCGGAATTTGTGTTCGAAACCTCGTTCAATTGGGTAGGCGTTGCCGGGGATTGGTTGTCTCTGAAATGAGACCCGCGCGGCCCTTCTTCGTGTCGACCTTTCACTCCAATCATCGTTTTCTGATTGTAAAGCCATACAACTAACCCAATACACGGTTCCAACCTGTCCAGGTAGCCAGCCGTTTGGTCCAATTGCGATCAAGACGCGCGCGCCGACCTTAATCCCGCGTCCGGAGACTGAGGACTGGACGATTCGCTTGGCATCTTTGCTGAGCGACAGATTTCCCATCAAGGACGGAGGAGAGAAAACGGTACTCCGGATGCTTGATTTATGCACCGGAACTGGGTGCATACCTATCCTTCTCAGCCACCTACGGAGGGAGGCTGGAGGGAACACCATTGCTTATGGGGTCGATATTTCCACCGACGCTGTGTCGTTGGCTCGGGAGAACGCGACCGATCAGTCGTTAGCTCCTTCGAACAGCCTGGATTGTATTGCGTCTCACGATGACGATACGGAAGCAAGTACAGAAGTGGTGGAAAGGGTTAAGCCCGGTGATTGGGCCAATCATGGCCGTGGGAGAGCGGATCCAAAGCCCACTAGTGCAGCGGGTGGTGGTCGTAAATCTGCGTTGGACGTGATGCATGCCGATATCATACAAGAAGACTTCGTGCAGAAGGTCCTCTCGCGGATGGAACCCCCTTTTGATGTGATTACGTCCAATCCGCCGTATATCCCATTGGATGAGTACGAGCGACTACCGGATTCCGTCAAAGAATGGGAGGACCGAAGGGCACTATTGGGAGATCCGCCCGTAGGCGGATTGGGCAATGGTTCAAAAGGCCGAGGGCTGATGTTCTATCATCGAATTGCCCAGATTGTGTCTGTCGACGGCGTTCTCGCCGCCAATGGCGTTGTTGCGCTGGAGGTCGGACACACGCAGGCTGAACAAGTTCGGGAGATACTTACGGAGACTGGGAGGGTGTCAGCAACGGAGGTGTGGGAAGACCCGTGGGGAGTTCCGCGGGTTGTGGTTGGGTCCGGGTAGTGGACCAGGAATATCGGACCGCTGTTCTGACGGTTGTCCGACGACGAAGGCGGAATTAGACGAGGGTATTTTTGTTGGCTAGATGGGGGGATTGGCGTTTTGAAATCAATGATAATTCAGCCTGGGGTCGGATGGACGGTCCTTGACGGTCGCTCTCACCTTTTATTGATCCTCTAAGAACTTTGATCATGCAGCAGCACCTGCTATCACCAGCCCTCCCTCCCCCTCCAGCAGACATCCTCCCGGCTCCCTCTTCTCAGGCCGTCGTCTCCTCTGTCTTCCCCGACTCAGCCATGACAACAACAATTACCACCACCGTCAAGCGCAAGCGCACCGACCTTCCCGACACCATGGCCACTGCTAAGCCAGTGCTAAAGAAGAAAAAGGCCAACAGGGCTTGCATACACTGTCAAAAGGCCCATCTGACATGCGATGACTGTTCGTGTTCCGCGTTTCAACCCTCTGCGCAAGTTTTTCGAGTGTGCTCACGGCATGGCTGGTTTTTTTTTTCTCGTTACACAGCCAGACCATGTCAACGTTGCATAAAGCGTGGTATGCCGACTGACTGCGTCGAAGGTCATCGAAAGAAGGCCAAATACCTCCTCGACGACGAGGAGCTCGGTCAGTATTCGCTTCCCCACATTTCGCGGACCGGTGATCTCATACTCGCACCAACCCCACACAGAAGCCCTCCAACAAAACGGGACTGGAAAGCACGGAAAAGGCGCAAACAACGCTCTCAAGAAGAAACAGACCCCTCAACTGGAGATGCAACAGCCTAGGATAGTCTCCCCAGAGCCAGTCCAAATGGCCCAGACTGCGCCAATCCCTACCTGTTCGCAGTCCCTTCCTCGTTCGTTCGAGTGCCCATGATCTGATACCTTGCTTTCGACGATCCAGCGGAATCATACGCAGCTCCAATCTCGCCCATGTTCCCATTCACGACCACCACATACACATCGCCCTTTGACCCCAGCTCCTCCTACTCAATGTCGCCTGGGTTTTCCTCCTTTGGCTCATCCTTTGGGTCGGAGGCTGCGAATTTAGAGTACTCTATTCTCTCAGCGATACTGGGAAGCACAAACAGCCCGTCTGAGAGCGACCGTGGCACCTCGACACCCCCTCCCTCAATGCCCACAACATCAATGACCGGCGAGCCGCCCTCTCCAAACTTCACCACCCCCGGATGGTCAGAGTACTCACGTGAGCAACCAGGTGCGTACCTTTTACCGACCGGCTCCTTTTGTCCTGCTGACCAATGAGTCACGACAAATTTTTCTCTGTGGGGAATTTCACTCCGGATTCCCGTGTTTCCGCCTTCCGCCCGGCATGCCCTGACGCTCAAACAGGCCTGACGCCTCCTACCAATCTCCTCCCATACTCGCTCGTGCAGTCCGCACGCTCCCCCGCCAACCATCACCTGCTGCGGTATGTCACCCCGTGTACAAGGACAACCCCTTCGACGTTCCAGAGCAGCTCAATCATCCATAACCCGGCTTCCAGATCCGTCCAGCCGGGCACAGCCACCGCATCACCCGTCCCATCATCTGCTTCTTTGCCTCATACATCATCGTCCGAAGACGAGCTCTCTACTGCCAATGGATCGTCATCGGGAGTTGCATCGCATCTGCAATGCCGAAACAAGGTCTATGATAACGTAACAAAGAGCTTCGACTATACGGAAGGATACCACTTTTTGATGAAATTCCTCGTATCAAGGTAAGCATTGGCATATCCCACGCATTGATCAGCCCCTCCGACCGTATGGTATTGATGCATCCCCATATTTTTTTAGGTTCGAGAAGAACGATATCTTGAGGATAGTGAGGGCCCTTGCCATTGTAAGGCCCTCGCTGATTGCTCTTCAAATGCCGTTATCGGAAGAAGATGAAGTCTTTGTTGAAAAATGCTTCCAACGTTCACTATTGGTGAGTGTGACTAGGGAAATCTGCTTCATGATTCATGACGTGGTCGTCTCGCTCTTTGCTACCTATGGTTAACAATGGTTTTTTTTCCGCGTTGTAGGAACTAGAGAAACTAATCTCCTTCAGCGGTACTCCAACCTGCGTGTGGAGACGAACGGGCGAAATTTGTCTCGTCGGTGACGAGTTCTGTTTGTTGACGGAGTGGTCAAGGGATGAGTTACTAGATCCCCATGGATCGTCGACCTCCGACGACACTGCATCGTCCACCGATGAACATACTGCCATCGTTGGATGTCGAAAGAAATTTATTTATGAGGTCAGTTCACATTTTCGGAACCCTGGAAACTTGCCATTTCAGATCGATCTCTCCTTACGTCTGAGCGCGTACTTTATTTTCCCTATGCGTTCGGTATGCCCCGCGATACACCTTTCCCTTCTTTATTTGCTTCCGTTTTCCCACTCCATCGGTGCTGATCCCATTTTTTATACCCGCAGCTATTCGAGAACCAATCGGTGGTTGAATATTGGGAAAACTTTGCGTCGCACGCATTCGAGAGCACGACTCAGTCCGTTGTCTCACACTGCGTTCTACTGAAGCCGAATGGGGCTCCTGTGCCATGCACGTTCTGCTTCTCGATCAGACGGGACATTATGGATCTGCCTAGTATCATTATCGGTGAATATTTTTCAACTTGACGACTAAGTGTTCTTCTAGATTTCTCACCCATCTCGGTCCACTATAGGCCAATGGTTGCCGTTGTTGTAGCCGTAACCAACTGCAGAAACCTTCTGTAGCCCCCTCCCCACAGTTGACACCATCCTGCCCCCTAACCTTGCCCGCTGCTCTCATCACTCAGCGCTGCATTCTGTCAGCGCACCTAGACCCTTGCTCTCCCGCCACCATCCGCCCTTGCCCCTTGTAACATACATGGAACAACGGACCACCGAACGACGCAAACACATGCATATGTACAAAACCACGGAATCTCCTCCATTGGGCATAAACGGGGGGCCGACTCTCTGGATAGTTTCTTCATCTGTGGTTGTCGAAATGCCACCTACATTATTCGTATCTCGATCATATTTCCTCCTGGCTTCTGAGATGTGTACATGGGGTCTTTGATCTAGGTTGTATTCTGGTCAACCACCGCTTGTACACGCGCTCCGCAACACCCGCAAGAACGTGTATTCTCACTCGTCCTCCCATTTTCATCGCCCATGCACATATCAGCTTACCGTCTATCTGACCCTATCTCTTCCCCTGTTACTCTCCCGATCCTCTATCTCGTTTTGTCCTGTCTCGTTTTCTTCCTTGCGGTTCTAATTCGCTTTACTTTGCTATGCTGTTCGCACACCCTCTATCATTCTATCACACTCCGCACAAACCTGTGTCGTAAACCCAGTCCTGTTCCCTATTTATCGTCCGTCCGTCTTCCTTGTTTTGTTTTTTCCTTCTTGCCTTTGCTCATTGTCTCAGAAAATTTCTCCTTCCACTCTTGGAGCCTTTCTGGTTATCCAGCTCACTTAATCTTGACGCCTCTTCGCAGGTTGTCGGTAAAAATGGAAAATTGAAACCCGGAACCACCTGAAGTTTACTGAATAGCCACTTCGCCGATGTCACCGTTCCAGGGCTGTCCTTCCCTTGGCGGCCTACCGATTAGTTCCCGTCAGGTTTTCTACTCGGAACGTCAGTCGCTCGCCTCAGGTAAGTGAGTCAAACACCGAGAAACACCCCGCTCAATGCGCTTCCCTAAGCAAAGGCGCCGTCATGTTTAGCTTAAGGTCCGACACGGATATTCATTTGAGACATCTCCGTAGGTTTCCTTTCCCGGGGCCGGCATCGACTCATACTGAGAAACCCTTCCACGTTGACGTTGGATTGACCCCGTCAACGAATGCCAGTCATCAGAGCTTGCGGACACCTGACCCTCCCCTCTTCAGCTTTCGTTTCGGGGTCGTGGAGTGTTGATATTACCACGAAAGCTCCGGACGGACCCTTCGTTCCCTTGGAGTGGAAGATATGGTACTAAGCATCTTCCAACGTGCCGGAACTCTGGGTTCCGGTGTTCCGTAATCGTCGGATTTTCACCTGCGACAACGGCGTTGACCCTCGCAGTGCCGGAGTCGTGTTTTCATCCCAACTATCTCCACCCATTCACATGTGATGACTTAACAGGTTGGTTTTTACTTCCGGTACCGCGTCTTTACTTGCGGTAGGTTTCAAATTTCAGAGTCAGTGGAGAGCGGTAGAACCTTCATTCAAAGGTTGTTCTTTGCGGCGGTATCTGTAGAGGGAGGGCTGAATTGGGATCACCGTGGCTGAAATCGTTATTGTAGTGCGTTTACATGCGTTCAACTCGTGTGTTGTCCATATCATATGAATGACCCACGGTGAACTATGCTGGAGCCGAAGAACGTCAGAACACCGTTTGAGTTGGGGGCTACAAGTGGTCCGATCTCGACCGCCGGAGTTCAGCCTCAAGTTCGGAGGAAAGGGTATTCTACTCGTTTCCCAGGCTCATTATGGGAGGGAGCAAAGCTCACACGGGTGAACGTTTTTTGGTGTGATGAGTGGTCTCCTCGTTCCCAAGACGATCTAATCTGGTTTTCTCTCTACCCTTTTCCAACGCTCGTGCTCGTGTTTCGACCTGCGAGGTCCGGATTCCCCCTATAGCGCGGCCCTGGGCTCGGTCTCTTGGGGAACGAGTGTTCGTTTCCCTTGTGGTGTTCAGTCGTCGACGGGTCAACTGTGGGTCGACGATCAGCGATATTCCTACGGAGACACCCCAGCTCATGGTTTCCCACCTGACGCACGTGTGTCAGCGTACGTGTGCCTCCTTTCTTTCTTTCCAGAGACTGGTCCTGCACCGAGTGTACGCCTGGAGAGCATGGCGTTCTCCGAACGATCAAAAGTCCACCGCCTCACGTTGACCTGACCGAGCTCATGGGTGCCCTCGAAGACACGAGGACGCTTGAAGGAACGACATGGGAAACCAGTCCCAGGAGGTCCGTAACGTTGAAGGTGGGCGCCTGTCTCCTTCAGACTCGGGAGTTGCTGCTGTGCAACGGATTTATCGCCGTTGAGGGCTGTTTTGAGTTCAAATCTTGCTGTGGGCAGGGGGGGAATCAGGACGAGAAGCCTCCACTGTCCGACGTCTATGAAACCAGAAAATTACTTTCCCGCACCCCTGCACTCCCCGGCCCACCCGTCTCGCGATCGAGTTTGCTGCAGACTTCTTTGACTTCCAGGAAAACACGAGATGACATTGAGGCACTTGGTCTCTACCATAGAAGCTACCCCTTGTCGGAGCTGGGGGGGAAGATTTTGTGACCACCATCGCGGAAGCTATATGCTTCCTTAGCCTTCACACCTTCACCCGTTGACCTGGAGCAAGCGCAACCCTGGTGCTTCGTTCGATGTGCTCTTCCTCCCAGTTTTCAATTCTGTGACGTTTCGAGCCACACTCTGGATTGATCAGAAACTACCCCCCGCTCCAGCCCGAGACCCATCCTACCTCATCAAGGTCAAACATAACAAATTCTCTCAATCGTACAGGCTCCACCATATTAAGTTCCGGCGTCAATCTTATCAG
>Ga0307517_10000507_pt1 | contig 67013 bp, 79 predicted proteins | sample 23_EM_MG_FD_194515 | JGI IMG/M metagenome (GOLD analysis project Ga0307517, IMG submission 194515) | Populus trichocarpa ectomycorrhiza microbial communities from riparian zone in the Pacific Northwest, United States - 23_EM | ecosystem: Host-associated > Plants > Roots > Unclassified | place...
GGGGGGAGGCTGGACCGACCGACCGAATCGGATACCGCATAGTCGCCGCATTACATTACATTACTAGCGAGTATTATATTATCATACTACTTGATAATCCCGACTGGCCAGCGGGGGGGGGGGGGGATATTACCATGTGGTCGTGCGGGAGTTTTGCTGGCTAGCTAGCTAGCTTGGTCGTCGGTGGGTGAATGGTGGCAGGTGATAGCATAGCATCGCGGAGGAGAGAGGAAGAGGAGAACAGTTATCATTCGTACAAACTGCCAGGGACAATTTTTCCGAAAGTGTCTTTTTTTTTTTTTTTGGTCCGGATTTGCTACCGTACCGTAGGCTAGACTAGACCAGAGCAAGAACAGAGCAGACCGATTGGATCAGATGGATCAGATGGGGAATGATGCGGCGGTCAGTGGGTGAGGTAGTAAAGCTAGTCAATCAGTCAGCAGAGGTACGTAGGAGGCGTGCTTACTTACTTTTACTTTTTTACCTGGGTGGTGGTTAGGATGGTATCATACCGTATGGTTATGGTGGATCTACGGTAGGGTAGTAGTAGTGGACTAGGGGTGGAGGACGACGACTACAATGGTAGTTCTAAGCAGAGTTTGCCTTACGGGGACTTTTTACTGGTACTAGTACGGTACTGTACGGCGCAAGGTCTCTTCTTCTTCTGTTTTTGGATGGCCGTTTTTTTTTTGTCCGCCTGCTTATGATGTCTGGATGGGGACGTTGGTAAGTAAGCCATCACAAGCACCCAGCACGGCAAAGCATCTAGCAGAAAGAACCACTACAACCCGAAATTGATATCCTCGCCGCTGGGGCACGAGGGAAAGGAATTTAGTTTAGTTTACATTATACGAGCACAGTACTAGCACAGCACCGCACAGCGGCGAGGAATGTTTTGTCTCGTCTTGTTTTGTCTCGTCTCGTCTTGTCTCGTCTCGTTTTGTTTTGTTTTGTTTCGCCTCACCGAGCACACACATTCATTCACATTCCGTGCAAAACCGACATGATCTATCTATCATATCAAGAACAGAATAGAAAACCATATCCCGTGTCTTTTTCTTTTTTTTTGCAAAGAAACAATTTTAATTACGGCACTGTTCGTCGATACTTGTATTGTAGCCCTACTGTCGTGTATCATAGTGCAGTGCAGATAGAATGTCTAGGACGGTTAGAAATGGAAATGTTGGGTTTAGCACGGGATAGGTAGGCACGATTCGACAGGGGTTTGGTTGGCTCAATCGATGTCCGTGGCGTTCGATAATCGTTACGTCTGCTGCAGAGTTATCCGCGGTACCGTATGTGGCCGTTTAACTCGTGGCCATGAGATGGGATGGGAAGGAACGGTAGGTAGGTAGGTAGGTGGATAATTCACGGCACTTTTTTTTCTCTTTCTTCTCAGTGAGAATAATAATAATAATAATAATAATAATAATAATAATAATCCGGGGACTATTCCTGATGATGATGATGACGATGATGAATTTTTTGGAGGTACATACCGCACCCGAGTACCCGTACGGTATCCACCGTTGCATGCCGGAAAGGAAGGAAGGAAGGAAGAAAACGTCCCTGCCTGTTCCGCTGCATGCCCGCCCGCGGGCCTTCGGTGCGGTGCAGTGGTCTTTGCGCGGTAGGGATGGGTACGTTCTCATCCTTCCCCTCCTCCTCCTCCTCCAATGCAGGCTGCGAGCGAAGCGTGACAAAAAACAACCCACCACTCAGAAATATCCGAGTAGATGGATAGATACTTCGAGCACGTATAGGTTGACCGCAGAATTTGATGATCACTCGATCAATAAATTAATTAGAACTAGTGGATTCATTAATCAATCAATCAATAATCCTGAAACCCGGTAGACCAGAGACAGGACAGGACACAGGACGAGACAAGACAAGACAGGGTAAGGCCAGGCAAGACAAGGCGCGGGACAAGAGAGACAAGACAAGACCAGACGAACGCCGTCAGAATGGAGTGCTCTTCCTGTTCATCATCTCGGGGGCTCCGCGCACACGACACAATACACCCAGTACATTCATCGTATTGGCCCTACCTATTTCACTCACTCGTCCATGTCATGCCATGTCCGACATGTACCAGCATCGCAAAAGGCGCATCGTGTGATGCGATAAACAATCGCTCGCTAAAAAAAAAAACGAACAAACAAACAGACAAATAAAAAAACAAACAAAACAAAACAACCCATGCATAAAGGAAGATACGATACGATGCGATGCGATGCGATAACACACTCATCCATCCATCCATCCTTCAATCAATCAATCAGTCATGCCTACACCTATCTCCCTCTCTAGAACTTATCCATCTATCCACGCCTTGCCTTACTTACCTATCCACCGCTACCGCTACTGCGCCTATAACACATAGTTTCTACGCGCTCCCCACCCATCCATCAAGATTCCACTTGAGCAAAAGTGAAAGAAAGAGAGAAAGTGATAATACGTCAACTTACCTAACCACCGCCCGCACTTACCGCGCGACACAAAACCTCACTTTTTTCATTACTATTATTATTTGCTTCTTTCTTCTAGACGGCGCCAAACAGACAGACAGACAGGACAGGGCTGAAACGAAGCGTCCAATTGGTCCGAACGAACCGAACCGAAAAGCAAGCGAGTGAAACCTCGACGAGCCACATGGCACAGTAAGCGAGTTTCTTGTTAGGTTAGGTTTGGTTTAAGGGGTTGGTGGTGTGTCTGTGTCTGTGTGTCTGTGTGTGTGTGTGTGTGGTGCAGATCTTGATCAGCCGGTTAAACCCGTTAGTAAAAAGAATTTCTTTTTTTCGTTTTCTTTTCTTTTTTCTTTTTTGGTTCCTCCTCTGATTCGTCCCCTTTTGGAACAAGGCATGAAAAGGGAGGGGAGGGGAAGAAGACAAGAGCATTGTGAGTGGTTGGTTCCCGTAGGTTGTGGGGGGTTGGCGGTAGAGTTAGGCTTAGTTTGACTAGGATGGGGTGGCTGGTGTGGGGTCATGGTGGGTACTTTGTCAGAAAGTGGATAATGTTATTGTTCTGTTTGGCTGGATTGTTTGATTGTTAATTGTGTGTGTGTGTGTGTGTGGGTGTGGGTGGGGTGGTGGAGTTGAAGGAAACCCGGATACCGTTCGTGTAAGGAGGGGGGGGAAGGGAGGGAAGGAAGGGAAGGAGGTGGGCTCGGATAGGGTAGAAGTGGTAGCACAGGCGCGCGGTTGCACAAATTCTGGATGGGGGGTGCTCCCTTTTTGCAGGCGTTTTTGCTTTTTCTCCATTTCCTCTTTCCCTTTCCTTTTTTCCTATTTGGGGCAATGATGGATTTGAGAGGGGGGGGGGGGGATTTTTGTTTTCCACGTGCCGTGCCTGGATTGATGCTTTATTCGCTACTGTATTATCGTAATGGCTGTTGCAGCCTTCCTGTCTGTCTGTCTGTCTGTCAGTAGTGGTAAGGAAGTATTGTACCGGCGATACCGGTACCGTATGCGAACGAGGGTCTGAAGTGAAGAAGTAAGAAAGTAAGAAAGTAAGAAAGTAAGAAAGTCTCAATGCTTGGTGATTATTGGAAACTCTTTTTTTTTTCTTCGAAAGGGGGCTTCACCGGTGGTACTTGCTTACTTATGATACTGGCTTGCGTTGCTTGCAGCTTGCTTTGCTTGCTCATCCACTCTGAGAGGGAGGAAGGCACGTTACCGTACCGGCAGGTATGATACTTCATGCGGTTCCGCAATAACGTTCTAGTCTTATGATTTCTAGTATCGGTAACCGTTTTAGGTCTATTTTCTTCTTCTTCCCCTCCCTCCTCCCTCCCTCTTCCCTCCTTCTTTCTATCTTTGCGCCTACGGATGGGTATTGTATTATGCTATGATACCTTGGTCCGCCTACCGTACCGTAACAGCCCAGTGCTCACATCGCTATTGTGCAGAATCACGGACGGAAAATGGAATTTGGTCGGAGGCGGTAGTGGAGCGGAGGGATACAGTACCCTCCCTACCATGATTCCCCCATCCCTCCCTCCCTACCTCCCTCGCCTGTAGAGCTGATATATCTACCGTCCTCTGTATGGCATGTTGATACTCGTAATTGATCCCTGCCCGTTGCACTTTTTTCTCCCCCGGCCGCGCGAATCACGATGGAGATGAAGGCCGTATCTTGGATTATGATACCAACCGGAACCATCCTATCCTATCTGCCTCACCGTACAGTACCGTATCATACTCGTACTAACTAACTAACTAACTAACGGCAATCCAGTTTTTGGTTTTTTGGTTTTTTTTAGCAAGTTGGATATCGAATTCGTAGGGCTTCAATTGGTGTTTCTCTTATTTTATTTTTATTGTCCATGGATAGGCGTTGGATGGATGAAAAATGTGAGGCTACCGATTTCCATTCTATTTATCGACGGAGTGGGGAAAAAAGGTTATTGTTATTATTATTATTATTATTATTATTTGACGATTGATCGACAGATTGTTCGTAAATACGGTAAGTTAGATAGAAACTGGGTGGATGGCGTTGCACTCTCACCCGCTTTCTCTCTCTCTCTCTCTCGTGCGTGCTCGGTGGGGTCTGTTTATTGTGCTGTGGTACCATTTTACTCAGCTGTCCTTGGGCGATCGAGTTCCAACTTTTATCATAATGGTAACTCAACAATCACGAGTGTTATGTTTCTCATCTTTTCTTTCTTTCTTTCTTTCTATTGTGTTTTGTTTTGTTTTGTTTTCTTTCTTTCTTTATCTTCCTGTTTTTATTTTTTTATTTTTTCACCAAGAAAGCCCATCGCTTTGTGACATACCGCACCGGTACTCTCCCCTCTCCCCTCTCCCCTCTTCTCCTCCTCCTCCTCCTCGTCCATTTCCTTTTCCCTTATCCTTCCCCCCTCTCCCGTGATTTGATAGGCTGCGGTAGGTTAATGTGCGGGCGAGCATTTATTTCTCCGGAAACGGGGATTCGCGGGCTGCATGCATGAGTCTTTGGTCAGGTGAGTGGTTTTTTAACAAGGTGTGGGTGGGTTTCTTTTGGAGGAAAAAGTGGTGTGGGGAGGGCAGTTTTTCTCGAGAAATTCGGGGGCGAAATGCGAGTGGACGGGGACGGGGTAAGTAGGTTATGAGTTACTCAGGTAGAGTGCCGTACCGGATGTATGAAGCAGGAAGCAGGCAGGTAGGCAGGATGAGGCAGTACCGTTGCTGTATGTATGTATGTATGTACCGAGTCCAATCGAGGATTTTTGATGGTGGGGGAGGGAGGATTGGAAACTGTATCAATGGCAAGGGGGATGGATGATGTCCGAGGAGGGAGAGGTTTAGTATTCTGTATAGGTACATAGGCATAATATGGCAATTGACCGATTGACCGATTGAATGAAGCGCGGTCGGAATTAATTATTTTTTTGGTGAGTAAGAGAGAGGAGAGGGTATCATACCGGTAGGGAAGAATCAAGTTTAGACTAGGGGAAACCAGGAATCCTGAACCTGCCGTACCCTTATCCCATTCAATGACGTGGACTTAAGCGAAAGAATAGGGGAATTGTTCTCCTCGAACAATGCTATTGATATTAGCCGCGCGAATACAATAGGAACCTAGCTCTTCTTTTTTTCTCCTTTTTTTTTTTGGTCCTTTCTTCTACCCTTATTCATAATTAATTGTCTCGTTCGCGGATCACGCTGTTTCTACCTGCGAAGAGGAGGGGGGGGGGGGGAAGGGAAAAGAAAAAAAAAGGAAAAAGGAAAAAGGAAAAAGGAAAAAAGCCCCATCTTCATCCTTCCTTTGAGAATTCATCTCCATCTCGTACCTGCGTAACACAAAACGAGAACCGAGACAAGAAATCGTCCCTGTCCCTCAGTCATGCTAAGCTAAACTACATACGCTCGCTGCCCTACCCTTTCCCTTCTAGCTAGCTCTTCCTCCCTCCCCCCCCCGCTTCGCGATAAGCCGCCAATCCCTCCCTGCCGCCGCTTTCGTTTTCCCGGACCCGGATCGTGCCTAGAACTGGACCATCTTTCCAGCTAGCGCTTAGCGACTCATTGGTAGTGGACGGCGGTGGCGGCGGGGGAAGGGTAAGGGGGGGGGGGGAATAAAAGGCTAAAATATGGGTAAGAAAATGGGATGAATTTTTACTGCATCGCAAGTCAAATAATGTCTTGGCTGCATTTCTTGAGAACCTCGCTTCATGATTTTCCTGTATGATGCGTACGTTCTTGAAACGAGAGAGCGTTAAACGAGCGGCCGGTGTGGGAAGCGTGGGAATGGTGGAGATGGGGAAATGGGGAATGGGGAATGGAGACAAGGCAGGACAGGCAGGGTGAGAAAGAAGAAAACACGAGGGAAAAAAAAAAAGAAAAATAGGAGGGTAAAGAAAGAAATAAAAAAAACAAAAAAAAACCAATTCGATTTGACAGGGAAACGAAAAAAAGCGAGGTCGGGGAATGGAAGAAGGTCAAAAGGGTAAGAAGATGGTAGCGCGGGAAGGAGAGACCGAGATAGGTGGAATAGATAGATGGATAGAGAGAGAGAGAGAGAATGATAGAAAGGAGGGAAATGGAGTAGGGGGTGGTGGTGATTTCCATCCTGTTTTGGACACAAGACAGAACGCTGCAATACCGCCGGTGCTGGTACGAGTACAGTATCGTGATACCGCTACGGGTGCCATATTGAGTGAGTGCCTGTGGAGTAATTAATTGAATGTCTTGTCCTTCATGCTGTGGCGACGGGTAGGGAAGGGAAGGTTGACGAGATCAAAAGTGGTAATAGTGCTTCGTGGTTTAGACTACCGTACCGAGATGCGTTGCGTGCAGTACTCTTCAGTTCCCACTATGATAGACTCGGCTAGCCTCATCCCATCAGTTAATCCTTACCCTAAACCAGCCTCAGGCGAGACGCCAGGCACAAGCACGCAGCAAGCAGCATCCAGGCAGATAAATCAGCAAAAGGACCATACGACACTACAGAGGCGGGATCAGAATCAGGATCGGAACAGTCAGAACAAGAGCAATTCATTCAACTCCCCTCCCCCCCCCCTTCTCCCCAGAAGGACATTTGATCCATTCAATTCAAAAAGCATTTCAAATTCTCCCCCAAAGGAGGCGTTTTGCGCCGCAGCGGCCCCTGCGCTGTCCCCCTTCCCTGGCCGGAATTACTACTGCACTGGAGTACCGTACACAAAGGGTTCTACAGTATCGTATTGTATGACAGCGCAAGAGATTGATGCTGCTACGAGTACAGTCGCACCTCGCTGTCCCGGATCTCGCTTTCCCGGATCCCCCGCTGTCCCGGACGAAATTCCCTGAATTCTGAATTTTTTTACACCAAAGCCTAACTCACTGTCCCGGATAATTCGCTGTCCCGGACAGATTCCTTGAATTTTGGCCATCCGGGATAGCGAGGTGCGACTGTACTGCTACTGCTGCCCCTGCCGTATGATACTCCTACTCCTCCGCAGCGATACCGGTACTGTAGCAACTGTAGTAATAGCGAAAGAGTGCAAGCCCAGTCACTTGCTCATTCCACTCGCCCAGTTCACACTTTCACTTACAGTGACATATTTCAAGACAAGACATGCATGCATTTAACTTGACTTGCAGGAACTAGCTTCAAGACAGACATGGGTTTCTGGAAAAAAGCAAAAGAGCTAAAGAAGAAAATAAAAGGGACATTTTTCTTTTCTTTTCTTTTTTCCTCTTGTCTCTCTTTTCTTTCTTTTTTCCAGAGGGAGAGAGACAAGAGGGAAAAAACGAATTAGGTTCATACATGGGAGAATAAGAAAATAAAAGGGTATAAAAAGAAAAGAAAAGAAAAAGGACATCACACCTTTCTTTTCCCTCTTTGCTTTTTGCACAATAGCTGTTCTGCTAACCGCACAGCAACGATTGACGGACTCATCATCGCGCCTGGCTATGAGGTTCACTTCTTGCCTTTTACAGGGGTAGCCGGGGGGGTGAAGGGGAGAAGATGTAGGGAGGTAAAGTACCGTACGTAACGGGAGTAAATTGATAAAGTGTGGTAGAAAAAGGACTTGTTCCGAATTTGAAGATTTTACTTCAATGGGATTTACATATAATCTTCCACTCCCACTTCCCCTTCCACACCCCCTCCCTTCCTCAATGCGGTGTCACCGATCACTGAGATACAAAAGTCCAAGCTTAAATGAATGAGAACGACAGGCTCTCAAAAAGCAAATAAGGCCCTTCCACCATAACTACCTACCTCCTCCTCAACCTACTGCCACTACTCCCCGATAGATATACCGCCGGTACATAGGGTACGGTAGTCCTCGACCATTATTTTTTTCCTTCTTTCCTTTTTCCACGACCACATCACTATCTTCTTCATAAGGCTTCCTGGTTCCACCTTCCTCCACCCCCCCTTCGTCATCCGTCATCCGTCGTCGGCTCACCACTGCCACAACAACAACAACACCACACAATTTGCCTCTTCTCCCTTTCACATTAGAGCTCCAAAACGGAAATCATCTGGACTCCCTTTTTTCGGCATCTATAGAACGAAAACCTGTTGGATTGATTGTTGATTGATTGAAAGAAAAAGCCAAAACCAAAAAAAAAAGCCATTTTGTATATCACGATACTTGCACAACCATCAATAAGCTCCGGGCTTATTGATTATAGTCGGTGTTTTTTGTTGCAGTCTTCAAAATTCAGGAATTAGAGGTCATTCCGCGGTGTTTACCGTGGTCTTCACTCGTGGCGTCCCAAGGAGTTTACTCGGCATATTCGCCGCCATCCTCGACGACGACGTTCGGAGAGTACTCACAGTACGGTAGAATGAATCAGTACGGGGATGAGGAGGATTGGAGTCAATTCCCAGTGGGATGCTATAGTGTAGGTTTTGCGAATCTTTCTTTCCCATTTTCGATCCCTTTTTCACAATAGCGATGACGGCGACGGTGGTGACGATGACGATAGTCATGTGAGGAGAAGGGAGGGAGGGAGGGGGGGAAAGAGAAAAAAAAGAAAAGTGGAGGCAATAAAATATGGAAAAGCTAATTGAATAGTGGGAAACACAGAACTCATTAAGTTACCATGCAACGCTCGAGTCTCACCCATCACTAGACTACCCGCTCTCACTATCCCCAATACCACTACTCTCCTCACCATCCTACACAGCGCCCACAACTAGCTCACCACCGCCCCCAACCCTCTACACCACAGCGCAGACAAATCCGTTCAAACGGCCGTACCAACCGGACCCAACGCCAGTATCCTCCCCACAGGCCATGCCACCAACCAAGCGACGAAAGTCAACGAGCAAAGAGGCATGGACAATGACGGAAGACGACAACCTCCTACTACAACTCAAAGACGAGGAAGGGCTACCATGGAAAGCGATCGCCGGGAAATTCCGCGACATGGGTCGGGGCGAGTTTCGAGTTCCTACGTTGCAAATGCGCTACAAAAGGCTCAAGGAGAAGATGCGGGTTTGGGATATCGAAGATGTATGTACACACACCATGCTCCCCCCCTCCTCTCCCTTGTCACAACACTTGAACTAAGTTAAGGGGCTCACGTGCTGACGAAAGACGACCACAACAGGTACAATTCCTAAAGGAGGCAAAGGAACACGTCGAGAAGCAAAAGTGGGAACTCATCTCGCAAAAGATGCTAGAGCTCGGTTGCAAAAAGAAGATACCGGCCGTTACTTGCGAGAAGAAGTGGAAGGAGATCTCACCCCAGGCCGGCCCTCCCACCCCGCAACCCTCGCAAACGTCGAGCGTTTGCGGTACCGAAATGAAGAGGGAGCTGTCTCAGATATCTGACGAGGGATGCTGCTAGAGAGAGATCCGGTCCCCCCGGCTGTTTATTTATCTATTTAATAAGTGTGATTAACAAAGCTAGAGACTGGCTCCTCTATCTAGCCTTTTTTCTCTCTCTCTTCTTCTTCTTCTACCTTCTGTTTATTGCCCTTTTATTTGTTTGTCGGTGATGTGGGGTTTCTCATTTTTTTTTCCTTCCTCATTTACTTTTTCAAGTCTCGGTGGGTAGGTTTGAATATTGGAATCGGCACTTTTTTTTTCTCTCTCTTCCTTGTTCTATTTTCTTTGTAGGAGGGCGCGGGTTGGTTGGTCGGTTGGTCGGTTTTAGGGGTTCGTTGGGGAATTCTTTTCTAGCTATATCCACATTCTATTATTTCTCTCACATTTCTTTCTTATCTCGGATGGGTTGGGCTTTCATGGGGTTAATAAGATGGTTTCTCTTTTGTCTTCTCTTCCACTTCCTTACTTCCTTAACAACAACCTTTATTCCTATTCCTTAGTATCATCATCATCATATCCCTTTTTTATACAGTGTCGGCCTTGGTGTTTTCCGGATTTCTTTTTTTTTTCTTTTTAACCTGGGTGTTTTTTGCTTTTCCAATCCTTTTCCTCTCTTCTCTTTTTTTTTTAACTTCACCTTCTTCTATATCCATATTTGTCTATCTCTTTCTGACTACCGGTACTACTACTACTACTACTACTCAACCTTGAAGCAAAAAAGGAAAAACGGGGGAAAAAAGGCAAAATGGGAAAATGGGAAGGGCGGAAAAAAAAAAGACAGGAAAAAAATGTTAGTTTGTATTATTTATTTTTTTACTACTACTACTACATCATTGTCATCATCATCTTCATCTTCATCATCATAAACCAGCATTCATCACTTTTTTATTTATATTTAACTGTCCCTCCCCCCCCCCCTCTTCCTCCTTTTAGTTTTTGTCAAGCTCTCCTCCGCTCCGCCCCCTTTTAAATGATTGGATAACGTCATTTCCATTTTTTTCTTTCCGTTTTTTCCTACTTCCGAGTACATCAGGGGAACAAAAAAAACCATGGGTTAGGCTGTCTGCTTTTTTTTTCATTTATTGGTTGGTCGGCTTTAAGTTTTAGTAGGTTAGTTATAGTTAGTTATAGTTAGCTAGTCAGGAATGGAATGGAAGAAACATAACGAGATGGAGAAAAAAAAAAGTTTTGACACAAGTAAGGGAATCAGTGATGAGTTATTGAGATCGTAAAGATTTGTTTGGAGCGCATTGGCGAGCGAGTGAATGAATGGATGAATGAACGACGTATGGGATTGATAGCGCAACGCACTAACTGTACGGCAGTTAGTCTAGTTAGCTAGTCTGCGTGGACCCCGTCTATCTATCTATCTATCTATCCGGCCGGCCAGCTAGCTCAGTACTGCACGTAAGTAAGCACGAAGAATACGGAAGACAAAAAAAAAAGTACTGTACTGTACGCACTGCACTGTAACTACCCCATTTATTTATTTATTTACTTATCCCTCGTGCTACAACTGCCAACAGGCGAAACCAGGCAAGCAAGCAAGCACTCGTCGTAGATCACACCTATCCCTTCACCTCACTTCACATCCCATCACATCTCCATCGCCAGCGAGACTTTGTATCGCATTGCAACTGCACTGCGCGGTGCAGTAACCGTAGAGACAGTACAGCACAGCACAGCACATAAAACCACCCCATCAAAACCAATAGCACAATAGATAGATAGATAAAATAGGTAAACACCGTAGCGTCCCGTCCGTCCATCCGCCTACCTACCTACCTACCTACCACTCCCGCGCTTTTTTTCCTTCCTCCCTTCCTTCCTCCCGGAGGAGAAAGAAAAAGATAGAAGAAGCGTGCTTACAAGTAATGGCCACAATCACCGCCACAGGATATTATAATATTATACCCAGCCACAATAGAAACCGCACTAAAACAACGGCGCACAGACCACACTGTCTGGATGGGCTGGGCTGGCTGGCAAGCGAGCCTCGCTCGGCCAATCTGGCGAGAGCCCACACATCCATCCATCCCTTCCTCCCTCCCTCCCTTCCCTTCCCTTCCCTTCCTCCCCCCCCTCCGTCGCCTCTGGCCCCCCCCTGCCTGCAGGGACTGGCCGTAATCGTAGATCGCTTGTTGCCGTATTGGTTTTGTTTGATGGGGGTTTGGCTTGGAAGGAAGGAAGGGGTTGGGGGGGGGGGTTCGAGTTTAATCCATTTATTTTTAATTCTCGGTAGGGGGTAACGTAGGGAGGGAGCTGATGATATCGGTATTTGGTGGGTTATTAACGATAGGATTTATTTGTTTATTTATTTATTTATTGTTTTTTCTGTTTCCGCGCTGTGCCCGGGCGTTGTCGTTGTGGCTAGCTGGCTGGCTAGACTATCTACTTGTATCGTACATAGCCAGGGGTACCGTAGCAGTACTAGCACAGCCTTGCCCAGCCCCGTAAACCACGAGATAGGCGGATAATAATTAATTACATGGACAAGTTCGGGTACCGTATGCGCATTACTCGTGACCACCACTCTACCAAACAGATACGGTAGACCAAACCAAACCCTCTTCCTGCAACCCACGCCGCACTCCCCAAAACACCAAACCCGTTCCTCCCCCTGGAAAACGTCCCGACGAAAGAAAGCAAGACCTCCTCCTTCCACTACTCGTACGCTTTAATATATTATTCCTTCCTTCCTTCCTTCCTATCGGTGGGTTACAGGCACCACCACCACGCCCAGCACCACAAAACCCGGAGAAATCCTGGCACAAGGAAGGAAGGAAAGAACAGGCTACAGGGATTAAACTTATATTGCTAGCCAAACTAAACAGCCGTGTGTCTCGCGCGGAAACATCTCCTTGGCGCTGGGTAATAATTGGTACGGTATTCATAGAGTACTAGTACTAATCTGCGAGGTGGAACTGCTTTCCGCTTCCGCTTGCTTCTTCCCTTTCCTGGTAGATGGGTGGTGCTGGTGCGCTTTCGGGTGGACTTGTCATAGTACGGGTGCGATAAACGGGTTCTGGACTCTGGGTGGCGGGTCGGGGGTTCCGGAAAGGGGAGGGAGTGAGGGAGGGGTGTTTGGGAGGGGGTGGTGTGTGGTGGTGGTGGTGGTGGTGGTGGTGGTGGTGGTGATTAGACTATGGTGATTGTTTCTTTCTTTCTTTGCCGGGTTTGGTTGTGGTTCGTTTATTTATCTGTTTTTTTCGGTTGATGAGGTGCGTAGTGGGAATGCTGCAGGGGGGAGGAAGGAAGGGTGGCAGGGTGGCAGGGTGGTTAATTGATGGGATTATGAAGGTGTAAGTGGGTGTCGTGAATAGTGGTGGTGATGGCTTTGTCGAACGGTATCATCTAATAATTAAGTAGGTAGGGCTGGGTCGCCGTGGGTGTCCTAGAGAGTGAGTGGGTGGGAAATTGCGGCCTGGAGTTGTAGGGAAGTAAATATGCTAGTAAGTGATGGTGAGAGGAAATGGTAGGATATTGGAGTGGCAATGAACAAAAGGAATTATGGATATCATTGTTACTGCAGTACGGTAGGCACGCAGCGAGACTTTATTACTAGCTGGCCAATCATACACTTGGGTGGTAGACGAGAAGGCCTAATATTGGGGATTGGTAGCCGGTTGTATTGTAAATTGACATAAAATCAAAGGATTAAAAGGTTGGGATTTTGTCTTATAACTTTTAGTAGGAAGCACCAAGACGGATTAGAAATGGAGGGTTTGTAGTAAATGGAGGAGATTAGTGAATAAGAGCGTTATAATATTATTATAATAAAATATCTTTAATAATATATTATAATACCTCCCTCAGAGCTCTGAACACGCCACCAAACTTCCCTAGAAACAGGATGAGATCAGCAGTTTCATTTAGTCTACCATCTAATTTATTATCTAACCTTTATCTCACCTATTCCTTATCTCCCTAGGCCTCGGTCATAAGCAAAGAGTTGTCTGAGCTGTTTCATCAAGACTCTTTTATCACGATATGTCAATATCTTTCAATTGTAGTATGCTCTCGCTGAAGATCACCAGGAACTTGCAAGACACGATTGCCCTGTTCTAGAAAGGCGCATTGGACTCCGAGTGCGTGCCTTTGTGGGATTATTACCCATAATGATATAAGCTAGTTTGGACCACACCGGGCATACAGGCGGGTAGGTATCCGGATGAAGGGGAAAATATTGGGACAAGCTGGGGGTAGTAGAATTGCTCGAATTACTAGTAATCTTACCTTCTAAGGTATATGCACATACTAGTAGAGTACTCTGCGCTACTCTATACTATACTTCTATACCTTGGTTATGGAACGGAAGAGAAAGATGGAGAAATTCAAGGACGGGTAATTGGGCTCAAGATACCGTGCGCGGGGTCCACCAGGTACGGAACTTTATCCATACTTCCCCGGAGCTTAATTACTGTGGCGTCGTCGTCGTGGTAGTAGTCGTCGTCGCCCCACTCGTGTATTACTCGAACCGGGAGGAGAGAAGAAGTTCGGTTCCCGAAAGGAGGATTCACATGATATTGGGTCAGAAGTCCATGCGTGTCTGAGTCCTCACTGCAATTCATGACCCCTGTCCTCGGGCACCGTATGAGTACAAGAGCAATATGGTACAAGTACTTCATTCCTGCCATCAGTGTCGTGGTATGACAGGTCTATAATGCTCTAGAGTTACGTGTGGTTGCAGAAACCAAATGGGCCACCCTTTTTTATTTTATTTTCCTCCCTTCCTTTCTTGATGTTTTTCTTTTTTCTCATCAGTTTTTTCTTTATTTTATCGTATTTTTCAATCGCAAAAAAATTCATATGTCGTGGCTACACGTACCGTACCGGTAATGATTGCCCGGATTGACGGATGGATGAGTTGCTTCATCGTAGAAGTATCATTCGTCCTCGGGATTCCGGGGAGCTGCAGTAATACTATCTATTTTACGTCCGGATTGCTTGTCTACTTCGTCCTAGCACATGCGTTATTGATGGCCTACAGGTATAATACCGCACTTGTATATCCACCCACCCGTCCATACATATGTAAAACCTGGGTTGGGTTAAGCCGAGCTGACCTAAGCAGCTATCGTAAACCTGTTCAACTATCAGTACTACTCGAGCGTCCGTATGATACTGTCGACTATAACGATACGATAGCGATGGTCACTTTTCTCTCTCAACTTACGGCCAAAGTCCGATGCGTTTTTCTTTTCTTTTCTTTTCTTTTCCTCCCCCTTCCATTTTTTCACTTGCCAGTCAGTCAATCAGGCAGCTGCCGAAAACCATTATAATTGATTGATTAATTGATTAATTGATTCGTTGGTCCGTTTCTTCCCTATCTACCTCACAGACCAAACAAACCAAATAAACACATAAAGTCTCAGGTCTTTTTTTCTCTTTCGACCATGATACCGCACTAGCACTTGTTCCCCCCCCCCCCACCTCGGCCGTGTTCGAACCTTGCTTGTCTGAACAAACCAAAACAAAACAAAACAAAAAAAGAGAGTTGTCAAAATAGATATGACATTTTCCCACCTCCGAGCTTACCACTTCATCTTATTTTATTTTTCTGGTAAAACATCCAAGAAATGTCAGTTTAAGAAACGCCATGCAATGTATTGCAAACTTCCCTGGAAGAACCCCTGTTCTTTGCGCCCTTTCTGTCCACCTAATTCACACGCATCTTTTCTTTTCTTTTCTTCCTTTCTTTCCTTCTTCCCCAACGCTTGTGTTACATCGCATGGGCCACCGTGGCAGGACAACTCAGAGGGAGAAGATACGGTACGGTACTCTACCTCAGGTAGCTACCGGTACGTTGAATCGAATTTCCCGACCTCCTGCCTCCCCTTCCACTATTACTTGGCCGATGAATGGGTTAATGAACGGATGCCTAGAGGGAGAGAGAAAGAAGGGGAATGCCTGATCTGAAGTCTCTCTCGCTCAAAAGTTTACTTTTTTCGCCCGTCTTTTCTTTTTTCCCCACTCCATTTTCCCGTCAGGCTTGACGAACCGAAGGAAAGGGTGAAAAAGGGCTTTCCCCCAAAGGTCATTGGCCTTTCTTCCCTTGGAGTAGACATCTGGGTATTTATTTTTTTATTTTTTTATTTTTTTTATTTTAAAATCAAATCGAAATTCTCGCCTGATCCGCTTCCCCGGATAGTTTCTACCGGGGAAATTGTACTGTACTTCGTCCTCGGACGGATCGTAAGCCACTTCCCTTTCCCTTTCCTCCCTTCCTCCCCCTCCCTTACTTCCCACTCTGTGGTGTAGCATTTATCGAGAAATATTTCCCCTTTTTCTCCATTTCTTTCCCCCCATTTCTCCACCCACCCCCACCCCACCCCTCACCCCCCTGGCGCCATCTCCCCATACTCACGGTGGATCACTCGTAATAGATGGATACTATTGAAACCGCTATCATGGGAAATGCCGGCGATCATAACCTGAAAACCTGCCCCCCCGCACGGCACCTCCGAGGGAGCGGCGCGTCTTCACTCATGCTCGACTCAATGAATCGTCAACGAATCATCCTTGGTGATTGGCTCGCGCCGCTTCTGTTTTAAGATGGCACTCGAGCACCTATCTCCACCGCCCCTTCTCCCGCTGCCCTGACTCAACCGTCCGGTAGGGTACTTGTACTCTCTCCCACGCGACCACGTTGATAAAGCTCATAGCATTGAACGCCATATTCCGTGTTCAGCCGCAGTTTCTTTTCTTTTTCTCCTCTCCCGACATTGCCATAGGGGCCGCCTCTCGAGTGACGCACAGTGACCATGACGGCCCCCTTGCGTATTTGAGGATATATATATATAAAGAAAAAGACGATGAATCGAGTTTTGTATTGATGAGACAATTGTCCATGTCGCAGACAAGATCTTGATTTGCTCCCATATTTCCGCTCCCCTAGCCCCTGCTTACTTTGTTTTATCTTTTTTCCCTTCTCCCCTTTCAGAGGTCGGTGGGTGAGTGATGCGTGTGTGTGTTTGCTGTTTGATGATTTTAGGATTTGGCCTTGGCTTTTTTGTGGTCGGCTGTAGGTCCCTTTGTCTCATGTTCGAAACCTGCCGGATGGGGAGGGGAGAGTTCAACCCCCGTCTCTGACTATTCTTTTTTTTTTCCCTTCTCTCTTTCCCCTCCTCCTTTCTTTTTTCCAAATTCATTTTCTGCTTATGATGACAATATCCGAGGACTCCATATCTGCAATAGCGCATATAATAAACAGCATACCATAATAGCATAAGTGGCAGCTTTGACATTATGGGGAAGTGTCCCAATACCGGTAGCATCCCAGCCGAAATTTGCTGGGATTCTGGGATTCTTTTTTCGGTTTCTCGTACCACCGAAAACATGACGGGCGGTGCTCTGGCCCCGCACCGCTTTGGACTGGATCTCCTTTTGAGAACACGGATTATTATTCAGCTCGCATAGCGCGTGCCGAGAGGGAAAGCAAGGTGGAGAGAGAGAGAGAGAGAGGCAGAGAGAAAATAATGATATCGGTTCCTTGTTAATGGTTCGAGCAATATCACGAGGGGACCGGCTGAGCCCAAGTGTCGAGGCTCTTCAAAGCGTTTTGCTCGCTACTCGTGTCGCACAAGTTTTTTCTTCCTACGAGGTGATTGTATCGTGTTCGTAATAGTTCCCCCCAACTAAAGGAAATCCGAGTCCTGGCACGGAAATGCACTCATCAGAGGGCACAAACGGCCAGCCGTATGCCACATGGGAGGAAAAGAGGGAGCATGCACCCTGATGCATATCACACTCGGGGATTCGAGCAAGAAGCATGAGCCTAGCTCAAGTACTCGAGTACTGCCCCAGCAGCTGATCACTTGCCCGGTCCTGGTAGACCCGATACCGACATCTCATGCTGCCGTGATAATGGGGTAGCCTGGTTTGAAATCTTTGATATGCATGAAAATAAAAAAACCCATTAAAATGGCTCTTTTTTTCCCTTTCATACCCCGCTATTGGAAAAGGCGCGCTGTCCTTGGGGAGAGAGGTTTGGTTTCGCCCCGAGCAATAAGTGTAAACTCCTCGCTTTTTCCATTTATACCCTTTAGTTGCTGGTTTCGTTAACGATCAACAGCATACGTATCGAATGCGCTGGAGAGGGTCAGGCCACGCTGCTTTTCCCCGCGACAGGCAATCGCACCAACTGCCGGGGTTTTTCGCCCTCTTCCGGATCATCGAGGGGGGACATAAAAATAGTCTTGCTGTGTCCTGGGGGTAGCCTTGGACAGCTGTCCACAAGGGAGTTGTCCCAAAAGCAAGTTAGGCTACTGCGGTTGACTGGAAATTTGGTTTGCGCCACCTCCGGTTGTCCCTCCTCGCCATCCCTGGCTGTTTTTTTTCGCGCTTGTTGGCCGTCGGCCCTGCCCTCAACTTTGTAGCCCGGGCCAGCCTTGGGTCAGTTCAGCGTGTCCATGATGCTGTGGAAAAAAAAAGCTAACGGGGGCGATCAATTGAAATGCGAGTGACTGCGCATGATGGTCCATTGGTGCAGTATGCTCGTCTCGGGCAAGGGGCACCAGGAAATAAGAGGGCGTATTTTGTATGGCGTTCAAACATACGGATAATTTGCCATCGGTTCATTAAATCCCTGTTTTCGGGTATCGTGCTTCTTATCTGGGACGAGTACAAGGGTAGGAACCTATTAACCCGAACTGACAGGGATATATTTGTGTGGTTAGCCATGAATAACTGCTCTATAAACTTCGCACCGGACCCTAGTAGCATATTGGGTCTAACCTTCGTTCAGGGTTGTATTGAACACGTTGGTAATTTTGTCCATAACCTTTCTAACATTGGGCATCGGAGTGCTTCTGGAGTCCCAATCCGGTTGCTCAAGCGAGAATTTTAAGTTGCCCGAGATGGCGACACTATTCCCTTAGAGGTATGGCCTGGAGAAGCTGGACTGGTCGGATTCCTATTTTTTTTCCCCTCCCTTTTAGGGTCGGGGTTTCAAAGATTCGTGAGAACACGGACCCATTTTTTTCTTGGTGATTGCTTGGATGGAGAGGTTCTCTGGACCGTGCTGAGCGCCCAAAACCGTATCTCCTCGGACAATTCACTATCGATAAGAAACGGGGCTAAGCTGTAATAGGCTTAGCTAGGTGGGTTAGCGAAATTACCAGTGGCGGTTAATGAGATCTGACAAGTTCAGCCCGCTCGAGCTATACCGTTTCAGGTAAACGCTGTTCCCTCTCGAGGTGCTTTGTCTCTAACCACGGAGGTTAGAGGCCTAACGGAGATAGTGGAGTGTCCGAATGAATACGGAACTTGCTTTAAAAACACAACTGGGACCTCCAGAAGCATTCTATTATAATTGTGAAGTAAATTTGCAATTGGCTGTGGAGTCAACTCCTACCTCTTCCGCACCCTGGTGCTTGGCGGTTAGTTGCCGAAGGAAAAACCAGGGGAACCCAGGAGGGGGGAAAAAGGGAAAAAAGAAAAAAGAAAAGAGTTCCCCCCTTGGACCCCTCGGTACACCACACAGCATCAACCATGGCAAACATTTCCATCGCAGCTTGGCTCCTCATCTCCCTTCTGGCGGCGTTGGTCCTCTACAACTCTAGCAGTTCCCCGACGTCGCTGGCATGAAACTACGGGTCTGCTGGAACACTCGGTTTACCGGTCAAAGTGTGAGGTTGAGTGGGGGGGGGTATGCGGTTGCTAGGCTCAGTGCACTCCAATCCTACCACTATATCAACTCTTTTGCGATTTTTGGATCACTTCCGCTCAAAGTTACGTGATAGAATTGTGGGGGATAAATTCGGTTTCGTCTTCTGCGTCCACACGTCTGTGCCTCTGAGTGGGAAGCGGTTTCGATAGGGCTGGATTGGGGGGTTATCTCTTTGAAAATATCCCTTTTTCGCCCTCGTTGGCGTAGAAGCTGATGGTGACGAAACGGATTTGTCTAGAACCTCACTCAAGCACCATGTAGTCATACATGGGCATACCGCGGCGGTGTGGAAGAGAGTCTAACTAAGCGAGAGAGATAGGAAATGCCTTGGGTCCTGGTGTGCGGGTGCCATGTCTTCTCGGGGGTGTTGCTTCGGTGCGACGGGAGCATGTGCAGCTGGATGCAATTGAGCTCATATCGCTACATATAGGCAGATTTTCTGTGGGTGTACGTGCGGCGGTTTCTGGTGCGTGTGGCAAAGCCCGGCCTGGTTGCTTGGGTGCTGGGTGATGGCCCAGAGTTATTCCACCCCAGAGGCGGGCTTGTGTTTGTGGAAAACGGTCAGGGAGGGTTAAAAGGGGTTCTTTTTGGCTATCGAGAGTATGGAGAGTTCCCTTGTCAGTTTGGGGTTACCCTTTTACGAGAGGGTCTAATCTGGTATTGTAAATGGTTTTTACTAGTGTAGCTATGATAATTGATAACTTTGATAACTTTGCTGCTGTTTATTTATTCCGAATGGAATGCGTTAAGTCTCCTTTGTTATTTGCGTTTTCCGGATCATACTTTGGGCGCTTGCTGGGATTTTCCCGCCTTTGCGAACTGGTCCGGTGGCTTGACGGGGGTAGAAACGGCGCTTCTAGCAAGAGGACATGGAAGACAACACTCTTTACCGCCCATCTACTATCTTCCTATATCTCTATGCTCCTCCGCCTTTGCTTTGTCCTCAATCTCTCACCTCAAATAGGTGACCTTCAACCCTAGGATAATAAATAATCGAACTAACATATATCTGGTGTTCTCAAGTGAGTGATGGATTGTGACGGCGGTTAGCTGGAATATATAGTGCCTAAGACTAAGAGTGTTTACCGTAGCGCATCGAGCAAACGACCATGGGAGCACAGTACTGGATCCATGGATAAATTAACCTTATGACACCCCCGGTAAAAAAGGCCTTCTCTGTCCACCAAGGTGCCATTTTCTCAACAAATGGCCTGATGGATGAGGTCTAAAGCCGGGAGGTTGAAATTCTTCGTCTCCGAGACATGCATGGCCCGGCGTTGACGGAATATTTGAAGCATGTCCGTTAACCCATTTAGCTGGCCGGTTACAATATCATACTTGTAAAAGTATGGAACGCTCTAGCTGGCCCGATACTTTACATTATCCCTGTGCCGTAAAATATCTTGAAATCCACCGTCTCCGTCAGCCCTGTGGACTCCGAGACAAGGTCTCCCGAGAAGGATTAGCGTTTTCCCGACACGGTATAAAGCCAACCCACTGGGTGCGTTAGATCTTATTAACCGGTGTTCGCAATTCTGCCCCCCCACCTGTCAAGCTAAACCCATCTTGGGCTGACGGAGATGGTGGATTTCGGGAGATTTTTCCGGTGTCCTCCAGACCCCACTATTCCGTTCCCATTTATATACCCCTCAATCCCTATATATATCCAAGATATTGTTCCCCGCACCTCTTTAAGACTTGCTTTTAGGTCTTTGCGATAGTCAAATTTGGAGAGAGATGCGGTATCAGTCTGGAATCTCCTGCTCGTATAGCCTAGAACCCCCACCCTTATCCAAAAGCAACGTACGGAACATTATGGAGGAGGAATGATTGTGCTGATACTTGCCATGGGCATTCCGAACTCCTCCGGAATCGCTCGGGCAATTAGATCTCCTCTCACTACCTCCTTCGGTCGGCTGGGCTCCTAGGAGATATAATACATTCAGTAAAAACTCTATCGGGTTGCGCAGCGGAGATCTCTAAACTAAACCGGGATAGGCTTAACAGAGCGGGTTAACAAGGCCCCGGATACCGGGTAATAAGACCCGGCGGGCTCAACTTAAATACGCTATATCCTGTCTAAAAGACACTGTTCCTTCTCGAGGTGCTTTACCTTGGATTGCGGGGGCGAGGGGACTGACCGCCGGGAGTGGATTTAATGGAGTTTTATGGCGCATGTGGAATAATCCGGCTAGGAGAATATAAGCAAATACCCTCTGTCTTCACGCTCTAGCTCTAGAGCGCTAGTGATATATGGGGTATGAGCCTATTAGCCGGAACAGATAGGCATATATCCGGCTGGTTAACCTTAAATAACTGTTCCATAGCATCGTGGAAGACCTCTATTTAGGGTCTCGTTCCCGATGAAAGGGTAGGAATCCAATAACCGGGGCAGACAGGGATATATATGACTGGTCAACCTTGAATAACTGCTCCATAACTTCTTGCCGGACCACGTAAAAACTCAGGACCTAAATCACGGGTAGTCAATACTACCGATCCAAGTCTTATTCTGCCAACCTTCTCCTCGGACCTCCATCTTTCCAACCTCAAAATATGTTAGATTACCCTGCTACCAGGATCCACCCACCACCCAAGCTAACAACAAACAAAGAAACAACCACTGGAAAAGTTCGGAGATGTGGAAAAATGGAGGAAGAGCAAGCTTGGACCCCAAAAAGACACTCCAATATAGCGCAGATGCGGGGGATATATACCGATGCGGCAGAGAAACAGTAGACAACAACTCCATTACCTTATTTAGACGCAAAAAAAAAGCGGTGTCACGCTTTGGAAAGACCCTGCACCACCCCATGTGCGGAACTGGTTTACCTCCTTCCGCGCTCGTACTACATTCCCATTTGCCGTTGAAGCACTATAACCTCTCCACCCGCCCACACCCTCAATCAATCAATCCTCTGCTCACCCCAGCATCCGGGGGCGGTGAAAATTTGGTCACGAGGGTGGGGTGTTTTTCGGCTATGGTGACCGGTTCGTCGGGTACATGCTTGGGTGGGCTGCATGTAAGGGTGTTTTACTGGGGCACGGGGGATTGATAGTGTCGCTGCTGGGAATTAAGTGACCGTGGGCCAACGGTGATATTATATGCTAGTGGATTGGTGCAGGTAGGAGAGAAAAAGGTATGACGCTGTGTCACGGTGTGGGGTTAGTAATTTATAGCTATGGTGGTGGTATGGTAGTAGTAGTGGTGGTGGTGGTGGGGAACGGTTTACTGTGCGGAACACGGGATTGTTAAGGTTTAGTCTAACTTGGCGTGATACTGGCTCACGCTCCGCTAGCTTCACAAAGTATTTGATGTGATGGGTGCTGGTATATTCATGAAGCAGAATGAAAATGAGAAAAGGGTTCGATAATATGTAATTGACCCCAATACCCCCCCCCCCCCGCCACCCTTAGCTACGGTACTATACTTAATTCTAATCTGCTCTTCGGCCCTCGGGTCGAGTGATACCCCATGCACTATAGCGGTTTCTGTCCGTAAGCAACATAACTATCCGCCCGCCGCGTTAGCGCACAATAAGGGGACATAGGCGAAGGCAGATAGTTGGAAAGGGAGGGAGGGAGGAAGCTCACAAATTATGGTAAGAATGAATATTCCTATTTTTGATATCCTTCCGAACATCCACCAGGAAGGCCTCCACCTCAGGCAGTGTCCAGCCAAGTGCCCGTGTGAACAGCGCCACCGTGAGGGCATGTACACCGTCCAGGAGGTTCATCATTTGGTGCGTTCCTACTTCTTTCATCTTCCGGTCCTGTTCCTCTTTTTTTTTGTTAGTTCGCTCCTTCGTGAGGGGGAGGGGGGAGGGGAATGGAGATCAAGGGCTGAGAATTGATTTGGGGGAAAAGGATATGAAGGGAGGAAGGAGCGACTTTAGGCCAAGGATTGTTCGGGAGTTTGAAACATCGGTTGGTAACGTTCACGTATCCTGCATCCTCCATCCAATCCGCCAATTCTGCTGCTGCTACAACGCTCCGTCCATAAATTTCTGCTGCTTGGTTGAAAAGTCGGCACCACCTTGCAAGAGCTGAGTCTGGAGAGAGGGTTGCGTCGTCAGAGCGGGACTGGCTGTCAACTTCTTGGCATTCAAGCCACCCTCCGGGCTTTGTAGCGCTGATGGAACGTTAGGTCATGGAGAGAGACGAAGAGCAAGGAAGAGAGGGAGAGAAACGTGAACGATCTTCTTATTAATTTTGGCCAGTCCTTGAATGCCCCTATCAGGTAGCGGGTATGAATAAGGTCGAAAGAATCTGGCTTGTATGTCCATTCACTTTCTGCGTCATCAATCTCATAGACTAGGTTCGGTGGAACCCAGCTGCTTTGGATAGGGCTTAAGTCTGTCCCGATGACCTGGTGGGGTCAATATTGTCAGTTGTCCGATTTTTCCGTCCTGAATATATTTATTCCCATCTTCGGGGGAGCGTTTTGGGGCACCTACATGGGCTGATGGATACATATCGGCAATATCTACTGCCCAAGATCCGGTACCCGTGCCAATATCTAGAATTTTCTGTGGATGGGGATCAATGGGGGCCCAGTGCAATCTTCCGCCAAACAGAACAGACATCATATGATGTTGTAAGTGGAGCCGCTCAATTTCTTGCTGCATACCCATTAGCATACGGGACGAATTGGCGGAGAATGCGACGTGCCTGATCATTTGGGAATACATAGTCTGTAGGGTTAACACGATTGAAAACTGTTCGGATTTAGAAGGGAAACTTACTCCCCTGGCGATATCCATTATATCTGCGACCGTTTTCGTATTGATAATTTGAGACGCTAGAGGCGAGACTAGCGGTATAGGTCGATCTATTTCGTTCGTTATGAGGTAGTGCTCCTGAAGAAGATAGAAGATCCTTACAAATCATCACCAATCCCTTGATCACTTGAGAAATCTGAAGCACTCTGAACATATTAGTATGTTTAAATTCAATATTACCATATCTTGGAGAGCTGGTATAAGGAAGTTTTTCCCGGAGGACCCCATCCCAGCTATGCACTATCAGCCAGTTACAGCAGTGGCTTCGAGGATGATTCCAGGCATTTTTTTATCGCTCTTAGCCGGACGCGCAATATCGTCTTGCGAGGCCATGCGTGAAGGAGGGGGGGGGTTTCAGGGGGGCTATAGAAATATGAATAATGCTAATGGGAGAGAAATGGAGAAAGGAGCAGCTTACATCGGCTTCCATAAGGTAGTTCTGCAGCCCTTCTTGACTCGAATTGTCCGTTGAGAGTCCCGTCTCAATGGAAGGTGGTACATTGGGCCAGGGAGACGAAGACATGTGAGCTCCAGCACTTGTAGAACTTTGACCGTAGTTGAAAGTTATCTCTTTGGAACTAGATATATAAAACCTGGGAAGCGAGTTGTCGATGGTGAAAAACAAGTCTTGTAGGTATTCGGGGTTGGACCAAGGGAGTCTTCAAGGGGGCTTATTTAACACATTTAACGCACAACCCACCAAAATATATATATCCATCCTTAGACCGCGCACAAACAGTTTAGAAGGAAGCGCTAGAATGCAAGAGCACAGATTAAGTAGGACAGAGCGCGAATTGTATGAAAGGTTCTTATCGCGTAAAGGTGATGAGGGAGAGAAATATTTGCCAAGCATAGGAACTCGAAATGTTGAAGCAACTCCGGGAACAAGAAAGAAAAAGAAAAGAGTGTGGAAAACAGCAACACCGCTAGCAGAAAGCCCGTAAAACGGATCTGCCGAATGGCCGCCCCGAATTGGGGGGGAGCTGGAGTGGATCCAGGTCCGTGCGAGGACCCAATGCCGATGCGTTGGAAACTATGATCTGAGCAGCTCGGGGAGGAACATCGCTCTAGCCCCTTCCGACGCGTAAACCCAATCTTATCAGATTTTTCGCACAATCGGTGGGACCGAAATTCGAGACTCGGGTCGCGAAGCAGGCTGGACTATTGGACGAGGACGAGAGAGGGAACCAGCCCAACCACCTTTAAGTGGTTATTAGCAAAAGTGGCGGTGTGTAACACCGGTGGACTAGTACCGGTAACGGAGAAGGATAAGAGACCCGTTTAGAGATCCCTTGACAGATTCGGTATTTAGGCTTTCCGCCACTGTCTTGCGTGCTAGGACGTTTAATCTGTAGGGAAAAAGTAGGCTACGGTACGTACTATACGAGTGTTAGCAAGCGAGCTCAAATCTGTGATCCCGCGGTTACCGAATTAAAACTCACCCCAGAGTCTAATGAAGTGCCGACCTACTCTGGTAACTAACCAGCCCATACCTTATTAGTACTTCGCCGGATCTCCGTTTTAATAATGTGGCATCGGATTGGGACATTTTGTATTGCCCCGCAGACTATGCCGTACGGGGTTGGGGGACGATGGCAATCCCAATGATCAGCGTGCCCTCGTGTATCGCTATCTGAATGCGGTACGAGCACTGGGGTTTGTACTGCACGTCGCCTTCTTTTGTAACTCACAGGCCCCTTCCGTCGCAATTGCAATTACAGCGAATTCCTAGCGTAAACACCGTGAGCACCCACATTCATATGTGCGCAGCTAGCTTGCCCCCACTGTGCCCTCTCGCTAGGGTAATAGGGCGATATCTATGGGGGCGAGAGAGAATTGGCAAAGTGGAAAAAATCGGCGCCCCTGTTTCCAATCGGGATCGTATATATCGAAACGCAGTTAATAGGCGCCGTCGACACAAACCTGCGCCTGTGGGATATGTATGCACTCCTTTTTGCTGGGCCGCAGCACACGTGTCATGGCTCGGCATTGGAGGGCGCATTAGACAGGTGAATCTGGCGTTAACTAAAGACAAGCTGGCTAGCCGGTGGGAATGACAGGCCAGTTAGAGGCTGAGAAGACCCCATGTTTTACTGCGCATGAGGAGGGCAGTTGCAGGTGGCCCTCCTATCCTCTGCGGTCAGAAGGGCGCACGAGAGACAAAAAGGAAAGAGGGAGTGGGGATACCCGTCGAGGAGCGCCGAAGGAAACACGAGTGAGTGGCGATAGGTTTGAGAGGAATACCTGACTTTGTTCCCATAATACCTTCAAGGGCGGGGGGGGGGGGGGCGCGCTAAATGAGGTTTGGCGTGGAAGGAGGTTGCGCTCATCTTGTTTACCTAACCCTGGAATCTCCACAACGGCTCGGGAGTCACCGCCACTCGGGACTTTCTAAGCTTAAATATGCCAAGTTGTCTTAGCCTAACTGAGGTGGTGTGAGGCTATTATAAGACAAATTTTTTATCCAGGGATACGGCGAGGCATGTGTACCTTTTGTGCCGAATAAAAATACAGGCTGGTAACTCAAGAAAAAGGGTGTCAATAATAAGAATCCTAAGCGAAAGAGCTAAGGAAAAAGTAAAAAAGGTGGCTTAAACTAGTATGACACGTATACATGACAATAAAACAGTCACAAAGGAAAGAAAACTAAACAGAGAAATACAATAAGTTAAAAGTCTTTATTTCTTAAACGATAATCTTACGATAACTACTAAAAACTATCCTCCTCATCAGCATCATTATAATATTTTCTTTCTTTAAGTCTTTAAATTTTTATATTTTCCCTCTACAATGTCTTTTCAACCATGTGCAGCTGCAAACTGTGACTGCGAAAACTTTCTTGTTCCTAAGTCTGGAAATCCTAAAAAGTGTGCTGATACTGATTGTGGCCATCCTCTTGGTGCTCATCACTCCCCTACGATTTCAATTGAAAGAATGAATCATATAGGAGGAAATAGTAAGCAAGAAAATCATATTATTTCCTTAGATGATGAGGAGGATTCCGATGTTCAGGTTTTGGGATTTCAAAAAATGTCTGCACTACACGACCAGTCAAGAATACCACACAGCTCCATGGTCGTTCCTACCAATAGTCATCAGATGATGAAACCTGAATCAGCAATCTCGTTCACCACCGAAGTTAATCGGGCCCGACAAAAGGCTAGCTCTAAAAGCCTACACGAGACCCAGTCTTTACCGAAAAGCCGTTATGCACCGCGAACTGTTTCTTCCATTATAGCTTCCTCATCACGTTTACAGCCTCTAAGACCACTTCAAGTTAAAACAACTATCTGGACACGACAGGATGGTAATCATATGGTCAAAGAAAATCATCTCCAATGGTGGGATTTTCCTTTAGATCATGAGTGTATAGACTATAACGATTGGTTTAAAGAACGGGTTCAAGGTCATACAGGATGGCAGGAGCGCAAAGGGGGGAAATCAGTTCAATTTGATATTGGTCGTACACGTCCAATACTCATTGGCGAAACTGAATTAAAGGGTGATCCGACTACAATACCTGTTCCTGAGGGTGGCGGATTATTGCGCAACCTCTTGGAAAATATTCCTGGATTTTTAGAAGATTTGCCGCTTAATGAAACTCCACGAGGATTATCGAAGAAAAAGGCAGCCGCTACTGCATTACAAAATATTCGCTCTTTGTCAATTGTTATACCTACAACTTTGCTTGATGAGCCAAAAAAAGGTCTAGCACCGGGTTGGAGTCCGAAGAAAACCAAGCGAGAGAATGTTAAAAAGGTGGTTAAAAAGAAAAATATTAAGCACGAGGTAGGAAATATTAACTCATATTAGGGTAGAATTGAGAAAAATATCTAATACTATAATAGGATATTACTATACGGTCGATCCCTTCAGCCTTACATAAGGTTGAAAATCCTATGTCAATTCAGTCCTTGATCAAAAACGATTCACCAGAAGCCCCATTACCTTTGCCTGACTCAACATCTACAACATCTAGCTTCTATTCAAGCTTGCGAAGTTCAGCAATGCCAGCCACACTACCCAGTCAGAACCACAAAGGTAGAAGAAAGCGTTCTACAAGCCACTTATCACCAGAAGGAATTTCGATTCGCCGAAACTCACCTGGAAAGCGTGGAAGAATAGTCCACTTTCCAAGAACAGTTCACCGCTCATCACTCTTGGACAATACTCAACATTCGTTAGTTGGAACGTTAGATGAGGGCAATTCGAAACCAGATAAGAAGGAGGGTGATGGAGAAATATCAGAATCTGGATAGAGTTCTGAAAGTGACTCACATGTATAATAAGTGGAAGTGAATACTATTGATATAGCGGAAAGGTATAAAATTGAACTTTTTTGTTTGTTAAAGTTATATTTTTAAAAATGAGTATTTATATAAGATATATATTTGATTTGTAAAAGGGTTATGTTATTAGAAAATATAATAAATGAAACGAGACTGAATAAAATAAGAGAGAAAAGAAAGCGAATAATGCAAAAAACATATCATAAAAAATATTTTATATCCCATATTGGTATACTATTTCCAAAGTTTATATATTTAAAATAAAACCATCATCAAGGAAATCTTCTAAAAGCTCTTCATTATTTTCCATTCCATCTGTATCAATGATCTCATCTTCATCAAAGACCTCCTCTTTTTCATCGTCGGTCAAGTCCAGCCTAAACTCATTTGGTGGGCCTCCAGCTTCTTGCTCATATCTTTGTTGCACCGTAATCCATTCGTCTGCTCCAATAGGCGGTTCGAGAACCACAATATTCAGTCCACCTTGTTCAACATATTGGGATACCGCCTGTCTAAGAAAAATGTAGGCTTCTTGATGATTATCCTGAAAACTAAACTCCGTTGGATAGCCTCCAGCGTGAAGAAGTTGACGACATTGGAATTCAGTACTCTCCGTAAGATACTGATCAAGGCTATACGAAGTGACTTGTTGCTCGAGTGCTTTGAGAATATCAGGATTAGGAACGGATCCGTAGTCTTTAACTCCATCAGGTGGGTAATGGTAGAGCTGACAAGGTTGACCAGTAGGTAGATAATGTTCACGGTTTCGTTGTCGTCGTATTCGATGAGTATTATGAACTTGAACAAATGTTTGTACATGAGTTCGAATCATATTCATGTAAACATATTGCATGCAGATAACATCAATACTGCCTCCATCAAAGTAGCCTTGTTGCTCCAAATCAGTAAAGAGAATACGCCAGGTATCAGTTTGTGCATTGGCGAGTAGGTTCCACCATGATTCAATTCGCTGGTTTTTTGTTGATGTTCCATAGGAGTAAGCTTTCGATAATGGAAGTTGACTATTGGCCGCTCTACGAAGAGCTAAATGAGAATTACACAAGAGTGTGGTTTCTCCTCCCTTATCGGATCGAATGAGTTTTGGGATGAGCTTGATTGAACCAACTGTCGCAAGATACTGCTTGTTGACCGAAATAGCAGTCCGATTTGAGTGGCCGATATAGCACCAAACGATATACCGTGAATATGCATCAATTGCAGCATATATTTGAAAGCCAAACCGTGATAGCTTATCATGTCCATCGATAGACCATACACGATTAGGTCCTTTTACCATAAACTGTCCTCGCTTTCGAATTTGACACCTGGTTCTTGCCTCTACTCCAATAGGATCTAGCCGCTTTACTGCTTCTCTTAAAGCTCTTCTATAATTATTGGCTAAATCAGCTTCCAACTCTAGTAAATAGAAATATATAATTCAAAAAATTAATATCAACTTACTCAGATACCAAAACACCCTGCATTCGTATATTGGCAATTGTGTAAGTGCCAGCACCCCATCTTAATGACTGTCCAGACTCTAAGGCTTTCGCAATAGCTTGATCTGCAACTCTCGAAACCTCTTCCTTGGTAAGATTCATTCGATTCTGAAACAAAATGCGTACAGTGGGATGTAGGCGAAGTTTTCGAAGTTGCAAAAGTGATAGATCATATCCATGTCGTTTTAGTGCGTGTATCATGGCTATAGCTGAAAAGTTCTGTAACCATAGCTCTTTAACTTTGTTGACTAGGAAAGAGTCCTCGAATAGTCGCTTTTGTTTAACAAAGTTCCACTCCTTCAGCTTCGTACGATATGTTTTAATCCTATTACATTAGATAATTAGTATGATACATTAATCTCCTAAATAATTATGCTTACCCTGGTTTAAAATGAAAATCTTGAAATAATATCTCTCGTGTTTCTTCAAGTGACCGTGCCTCTGTAATATATCGTTGATATATTATATCCTTATAGGTATCCCAGTCGTAAACAGTCGGCATATTGATCACTTTGCTGATATTTAAGGAATTATAACTAAGAAATATAAAATGATCTTACACGAGCCTTTATAAGGATATAGTATGTTAAGATATTTGAGTAGAAAACTGAGTGATAGATATATATCTAAATTATTCTAAATTTATAAAATCCCTAATTGGACCTAACCGAAGTGCCAGGGTACAGTTTAATATTAGCAATCAAGCTATCCAAAAATGAAAAATTGTTGAGAAAATATTTTATTATTCTACTAATAATAGAACAAAAGAAATTACATTTACATTAAACTATTTTTTCACCCTTTTTCGATACCAGACCGGCATTTCCTCAAGTGGAATAATTGGCTCACCTCCCTTTTTTTCCTCAACAAAATCAAAGACAACCTGGTGCGTATAATGAACAAGACTAAATCGATGTCCTGTCCAATGCCCAACATAATGTGGGATAAGGTGAGATTTTAGAAAGAGAACTTCTCCTAAATATAGAAATTCAATTAGTATTATAAATATAAAATAAAATATATTGTAGAGAATTGAATTTAACATACCTGCTGCAACGGGAATTGAGATACCCAAACTCGGAAGACAAAAGTAGCCACCTTCAAACTTTCCCAATGGTACCACAGCGCAAAACCCTTTACACACATCCTTTAAATCCAAATGAACATCTGTAAATGTATCCAGTACGATTCCCCTGGAGGTCCAAATTCCAAAACAATCCTTTTGTCCTTTATTTGCATCATTCTTTGGTAATGCCTTAAAGACTTTCTTGTAAATATGAAAACTCTCCGGAGCAACAACCTCAAAAACCCCCTCGAGTAAGGTAGAAAGTGGTTTAATTATATGAAGAAATTGATTAAGAGCTTGGGTCCTAGCACGTCCACTACCCCATGCATCTACAGGCCCATGTGATAACTTGATATTATTGATTTTGGCATCAGATTGAGCAGCAGTGTAGGCGTGAATATTGTGACTTGTTCCGGAATTTTTGGGAGGTGGATTAGCTGGACCTCCGGGACGTACTCGTGACACAGCATTATTAGAAGGTTTATTGTATTGACAACTCTTATGTCGATTGGGATCATCTTTGCAAACTGGATTTGATGCGAGATACTGATAAAGACCCTGCTCGAGGCTGGCTTGTAAGGCGAATGGAATTACTGGCTTCTCATGACCAGGAGGGCCACTCGTTGCTACCTTAATAGCTAGTATCTCTCTATCAGTTTCCAGACATCCAATTAGTATTAAAATAAAGTAAATATTAGTTTGAATAAGAAAGTTACCTTTTATCAGACGCATCTCTTACTATACAGTTGTTTCCAGACAACCTCTTTAACGTACTTTCATTCTCAGCTTCGAAGTTCTTAATCCTTGCTTCTGGAGGCTGAGCTTTTACTGCCGTATCTACTACATCTTGAAGATGGAACCCCTCGATGATAAACTCCTCAAAGGTTGCCAGAGTGCTCTTGAGATTATTTTTATAATCTTGTGCCCGGCGGGATGTGAACGGAAATGCCTTAACCTCTCGATCGATATTTTCTTTATTGATCAACCCTTCCGCCAATACATACTCCTTCCATGTTTTGCAATGAGTTATACCAGGACTAGTAACAGGTACTGAAACCCCTTGTTCTGGAGGAAGATGAGAAGATGATGGTATCAGAAGCCTCTGAATACCATTTCTCTCTATACATTCCACTTCATGAACTGGGGTTTCATCACACCGCTTTCTATTCCTAGTAGTATCCATCAATATTTCTACCAAACGAGTTCACGTCTGTCTCCCAAGAGTTCACCTGGAAGTAAAAGCAAATATCTTAGATAGCTCCTGCTCAACGATGGTAGAAAGAATGCTGAACGGTAGAGTGATAGAAATTGGAGAAAGTAAGACACCTGGGAGGGAGTCCAAGTTGTATGGGCGAGGGGGCGAAGAGGAGCCAGGAATGAGAAGCTGGGAAAACCGTGAATCTAAAAGCGCCTTGTAGGCGAGGAGGAAGAAGTGCAGCTGAGGAAGAGCAAGAAGAGCCGAAGGTGAGGAGGAAGAGCAGCAACTAATGAGAAGGAAGGCTGAGGAGTTGCGTTGGTGAAGAAGGAAAAAAAGTGGCTGGAAGGAGGATGATATGTGGCCCTGAAGGAGGAAGAACAGCGACTGGTGAGGAGGAAGGCAAAGAAGTTCCCTTAATGAGAAAGAAAAGGCAAAAGGTGCTAGTGAGAAGGAAGATGTGCTGCCGGGGAAGAGGAAGAATAGCGACCGATGAGGAGGAAGGCGAAGAGGAAGAATAGCGACCGATGAGGAGGAAGGCGAAGAGGCAGAATAGCGACCGATGAGGAGGAACGTGAAGAAGTTCCGTCAGCCAAGAAGAAGAAAAAAAAGAAGTTGTTGGTAGGGAGGAAGATGTACGGCTGGCGAAAAGGACTCGGAGGAAATGTGGTTGGTGAAGTGAAAGTAGTTTGGCCGGCGAACAGGAAGGAAATCGGTCAGTGAAGACAAATCATGATAGGATGTTTTCAAGCACCAGGGGGGGTGTTGAAAGAAACTGCACAGGTTGAGTTATGGAGTAGGATCCAAAGACTTTTTTTCATTCTTTTTTTTTCTTTCATACCGTGCGTTCTTGTGACGCTATTTAGCATGAGCCCCAATTTAGCATAAGCCCCAACCCCACACAGGTTTCCTCCATCTAATTTCCCTTATTCCTAAAAATCTAACGGCACAAAAGGTACACTTGCCTTGCCGTACAGGGAGACAGTTGCATTTACTTGAGCGGGTTTCTGGGCCCAACGCTACTGACAGGTGTCAGAGCCAGTTGGCTGGGCTCACACAACATCTCTGCTGGTAATGTGTCCTCGGGAGAGACCCCTATGCAGAGGCCATGAGCTTGGTTCCGGTCGTGATTCGTTGGAGACTGCCGTGTCCACGCGGAAATGACACAGTCGGTCGAATCGGAGATTGAAAGTTATTCTGTATTACAGGTATGTGCGCAGGAGTGTTTTATGAAGAGCTTCTGATGATCGCTACCGTGGTATTTTACAATAAAATTGGAGAAAATAAAAAGTAAAAATACCGGCTGTGTCGCTAAATGAAGGGAGAGATGGTTGCTCCGGAAGGAATAGGCTCGCCAATCCGAATCAAAGGAATATATTCGAATCATCTCATATAACGCGATTTGGCTGTCTGATGTTTGTTCATTCCCGTTTTAAAAGGAAAGACAAGTTTAATATATTCCATAGCATAGCAAGCGCCCGTCGTAGTAGGCCATCTACCCAAATGCTAGCCACTATTGCAATCCCGACCGGGGCCCAACCAATTGCATCGCCTAAACTCACATGTGGCTGGCTATGGCTATGCCGTGGAGTACGTTAGTTATGGGATGAAATATTTTCATTTTTCAAGTTGGCATTGTGGGGCCGACATAAGCGTCGCGGCCCCATGGTTACTGGCATTACCGACACCACTCACTTCCTGTTACTGCAGGGATGGTGTTCGCGTTTGGTGCCCGAAAGGTAGCACTGTGTTTTCTCGGAAGCCTCATGGCTCTGTTTGCAGGGCTCGGCACAGGCTTCTGTTCCTAGAAGGTAAGGTGCAATATTTTCGGGTGGACGTAACTATGTCGGCGTTTCTGGCGGCCCGGCTGTTGCTTCTGTCTATAGTTTCAAGAATGACTATCAAGCAGCACTCCGCCGGGCTCTCGGAAACCAGCTCACAGGATGACCTTCAGGGGTTCTAGAGTGTAGGTCGCTCCTCTGTTGATACTTCCTTATGTCAATTAGTTAACTCATTTAATCACATTCTAAACTGCCCTCGTAATAAATTAGTGGGGTAGAGTTCTACTCTTGCAGTTCACATATTGAGAACCCTCCTGCTATCAATCCTCTGGATACAGTACGATTGGATGAAGGTAGGTATCTTTCTATTCAACTCACGCATCTCGGGGCTAGAGAAGATCGTGCTCTCAGAGTTGAGATGCCCTATTGGACGCCACGAATAAAGCCTCGGTTTGTTCCGGATCGACAACAACGTATATAATCTATGGCTAAGTTAGTTTTTCTGCTAGAGTAGTCCCACGCCATCCCGTAATCTCGATTCCCCTCCACAGGGACTATTTGAGCGAATGATATTTTGTGATCCCCAGGAGGGATCTCATCTGCAGGCCGGAGGCAATTCGCGAAATGTGAAAAATTTTCAGAACATTTGATTGCCGCGGCACCCGAAGAACCATTGATCAGTAATGCCGTATCTTCATGGAGGAGGTCTGTGCATAATGCTGATTGGACTTGTTGAATGGGTACTTACGTGGGATCATTTTGTATGGTGGAGGGAACAGGGGCATTTCCAATGATATGGGAGAGTATTCGACGTTTTTGTAGCCTTCGGAGCGAAGGTTACGTGGTCGTGGGCCAAGGTTCCGGTTGTTCCCGCGAAGCCAGGTGTCCACGATGCCACCAATCTTACCATAACTGGATCACTTATTTTTTCATGTTCTGCAGGGTTCGGAATTCCGCAGTAGTTGGTCAGGATTGTGCAAAGGCTTTGTGGCATGTGAGAAGGGCGGCCCGTGGCGGCGCGTGTTGCACCTGCTCAGGTGTAAGGAAGCCCAGCTATCTAAACCCCTGTGAGTCCTGCAGTGTCAGGAAATATGCATACTGGATCCGCTGGCATGCTGAAGGGGTGGGGGCCCAGGAGTCTTCACAGATACTCACTCGATTAAACACTCGTTGAAGCTGGATAGCTGGGGCGGACTACCGTATGATGAGAACTGGAATAATTGAGAATTAAGCTAGGACGTCTAGAATCCCCCCCTTGGATTAAGGGGGGAATATAGTGAAAAGGATCCTTTAGCCCTCAGCTGAGACAATAGACCTTACTAGGAGAGGCAAGTCCAACGTCAAAGTGACGTTCTCAACTATTCTGGTTTTTATAGTAGTACGGTAGAATGGGATGACCTGAGAAGGAGGGTGAAACTCAAGACCCGTCCGGGGGGTAGTCTTATTAGCAAGACTCTCAACTAACTGATGAAGGAGGCTAGGGGTATTGTGGATAGATGATGTCTGAGGTTGTTGAGAGATATTGGTGAGAATTGTGTTGTGTATATTGGATCGAAAGTAGGTGGGAGTCACCATCGCTCACTCGGTATTGTGCGTGGACAAAATGTTGTTTGTTGGTTGCGGAGGTAATGATTTACCGTGAGGATTTTACGCAGTGGACTAAAAACCGCTTAGGTGGAGATGAGAATCATGATTGATTGATTTCAACTTGGTGGAAGGAAAGACTTAGGAAAGGTGTGTTGTGAGAAAAGGTAAGAAGGAAAGAAAAACAAGTGGGGTGAAAACATTTTCAGAGCTTGCGCGTCCTTTGGCTAGTGCGTACGTATGCCCTTGCGGCCACAGAGAGCGGGCGCATCCCACACCAAGTGCGGCTATCAACTGCTATTTCCAACACAAAATTAACCGATCAACGATGCTCATAATTTTCTCGGTGATGTTGTCAACCTCCTCAATTCAACCACCCCAACTTAACCAGGAAAAATAAGTAAAAATGATTTAAATACATGGCAGTATTCAGTACTTGTATACCATCTATCAACCTTAATATAAAAAAAGGGAAAGTATTATGGGCTGCCTGTTGAGTGGTAATGATTTTTGTGGGTCCGGAAGGGATACGGTTGCCACGCTCATCGGGGTGATCGGTTAATTTGCCCACGCATAATAACAAGATGGAACAGGGTGTTGAAAATATTGTCATTGTCTCCCATTGTCTACAAACAATCTCTTCGTAACATGTGTTTCTTTCCTATATCACTCGTTTGTATTGAGTTGCATCCACCTCCGTGCCTGGATTGGCGGTGATACCGCGGGGGGTCGGGGAAACGCGAACTCCTTCGGGTATCAACTGAGTACTGTACCCCAGCTGAAAATCGGTGAAAGTTTCCTTCGGTCGCAACCAAACCTTTCATCATAACCAAACCATCGCAACCAAATCAAAATGGTATAGCAAATCCCCAAGTGCACTCAATCTTTTCTTGTTTCTCTTGTTGTAGTTGTCCGAATTATTATTGCTGGTTTTAACCTGGGGTACTTGGTTGTTACCCGAAGGGGTTCGCGTTCTTTTGACCCCCCGCGGTACGCTTTTCATGAATTTAGCATTGAATGAATATTTAAGTGCCTCAGAGCTTATTTCATCACAGGGAGCTGGTCCTCGGGCGTTTGTCTTTATCTATCGCACCCGCTCTCGAAGACGCTTTCAATGTCTGGAACATTTATAGGAAGGAAAATTGGCTAATTTTCCCTATCGTTTTATTGCTCTGGGATATCATTTTAGATCCCCCACCCGATGACATTTAATGTAGGGCTATCCAAGGGGCTACTTAGCTGGTCTGGTCAATTAGGGATTTCATCTAGCTTACGATGAAACTCCGTTTTCACCACTAGGGATGGCGTCTTGGGGGAAGCGGTTGCGCTTTGAAAAAGCGGAATCTAGGCTTTTGGAGATATCAGTTCATCACGCTGGTAGATTGTGTTGTGCTTGAATTTTTCAATCTTAACCTCGCAAATGCTATGCTTTCCTTTGCCAAGAGATATGTCGTCATCAGCCACGACAGCCGGGTTTAGGCCGAACTCTTCGCAATCCAATGCCTCTTTTCGGCCCTGAATTTGCTGTTGCGGGTCGGCAAGAGTATTGGGAGGGAAAGCCTAGGAGCTGGGGGTATGACATATAGGATGCTTGTGTCGTCGGGAAAAGCCGACACGTGAGCGTTGAGTAGAGCTGTGGGTGGCTGGGGTGGGGTTGCCGCTTGGGGTGAGGAACAATTGTCAAAGCTTCCCTTCTCTGGATGGGAGTTTTCCGGACTCACTAGATTTGGGTAACCCGCTCGGTCGCTGTCTTGTAGCGCTTCCTCTATCCTAAGATCTCGTGAAATCCGCCCACTAGCTCTTGATAGGTTTAGTTTGACGAGCCAATACTTGTGGGATTGCGAACAGAAATTAATGAGATCTAGATTTTATACTGTGTAAGGAAAACGCACAATATAAGGACTCGAATAGAGAAAAAATGTGCTAGGGGGCTGGAATACTCTTCTCGGGCATCCGAGGGGAGACACCACAAACCCGACCCCCAATTGAGACACGCCAAAAGCAATATTCACAGCGCCTTTCTGCAGGTAGGAGATTCAACTACAGTGTCTGAGCTTATTTTTCTTCTGTTTGAGTTAGGGTGATCCTTCTTGGGAGTTTTTGCCCTTGAATCCGGAGATCACAAGATGGACGGAGGCAGTGGATTCCACGAGGTTTTACGGTGCAGTAGCTTGCTGTGAAGGAGTTACCCGTTGAGGTAAACCGTATGCAGGTTCGCAAAGGTCTGGAGCCCCGAGTCGTCCCTCCCGGAAACTGCCGGGAAGACTAACTTTAGGCCGGACGGGAGGTTTTGGTAGGAACCACGGGCCCGACGAGGTGAGACAATGTTTTTCAGTCCCGGCGCCAGGGCCGCGGGTGGTGGCAGTGGACTGGGGATTTTATCCAAAGGAGTGATTCGTGGGATCTGGGTGATAGAGGGTGCTTAGCAGCAGAAGGGGGAAACACTAGTGTGTGGTGGAGAGAGTTAGGCCTTTTTCGCCATGCCACAAAGAGGATGGGGTATTTCTATTTTTATAGCCTATGTTTTATGGAAATTTTATTTTATTTTATAATTAACTGGGGACATTTTCGGCAGCCACAGATACTGTGGTATTTGTTTTTAAAAAAGTCATGATATTTCATACAGTATTTTTTAATCTACTGTTTTCTGAGATGATGTTGCGGTTTAGGGTGAGAGGAGAAAAAGTAAATAGTCTTGTCTTCAACAGAAAGGTGATGCCCAGATTTAGTGTGGGGGTTTATAAACTTATCCTTGTAGCTTCTTGTTTAAGGTTCTGTAAGAAATCAGATTATGATATTGCGATTTTAACATCTTAGCTTAGAAACAAAAAGAATACAAAGTGGAAATTCCGGGACTCCCCCAACGCATTTATTTTCATAACTACTACGGCAAAGGTCTCCAATGCCACGGAGTTTTATGTTTTATCCCTCCAATGCCACAACGCCCTCCAATGCCACAAGATCGTGTAAGATAGAACCCTGATCGGATAAGAAAATATTTTACAGTGATTTTTTCTTTTTAAGGTGTGAACAGTGGCCATTTAGTGGGCTAGTGAGACAACCACCACACCCTCCACCAAAGCCCGGAATATATTAGTTGGAATGTCCGCGCTTGCACAACTCCCGGCTTCGCCAGTGCTGGGACAATTGTTCCCTGCATTCACCATCCTCAAGGAGCTAGTGGAGGATTGGTCTGTGAAGGAAAAGTTTTCATTCAAGGTAGCTGATAAAGATCATGAGCGGGTGATCTATACTTGTGTGGTTCCTGAATGTGGATGGCGTATCAGAGCAAACCAGACAGGGGAAGAAGATGTTAAGGTCACAGTGCTAAATTCTGAGCATAATTGTCTTCCCAGAGATGGACTAAAGCGCTATTCAGTCGCCAGCTCACTCATCTGGCTCCGCCGACACGTTCTACGATATCTTAATGTTACACAAGCAACCAAGCCGAGAGATATTATTGACTGCCTTCGAGTTCAATTTGGCGAGACTTTACCATATAAGTCTGCCAGCCAGATTAAAAATGCGCTATTGGAGGACCCTCTTGAAGGCCAGAGAGACGGGTTCCACTATCTTCCTAGCTATGTCGTCGCAATTCAAGAGTCAAATCCTGCTACCTATATCCGCCTATCAAGCCACCATAATACAAACCGCTTCCAAAGACTCATTATCTGCCCCGCTCAATCTCGTGAGTCGTTTCAGCATTGTTGACACTTCATTGCAGTTGACGGGACATTTCTGAAGACGAAATTCATCCAAACTCTTCTCTTAGCAGTAACTATTGATGCAAATGGCCATACCTTGCTGCTTGCCTGGGCTGTGGTTGAAAGTGAAAACGCTTCCTCTTGGGAATATTTCCTTTTGAACCTGCAATTGGCAATACCTGAAATTTCTACTCAAGCAACTACCCTTATCAGTTATAGGGATAAAGGGCTCATTGCTGCTTGTGAAGTTTTACCACCTACTGTTATTCGTGCATTCTGCTGCCAGCACTTGAAGGAGAATTTTGTTACACGTTATGGAAGAGGTTTGGCTACCAACTTTTGGGCAATTGCCCGAGCCCGCAGTATTGCCCAGTTTGAGTCCGCCATGGTTGCACTCCAAGAACTCAAGCCCGCAGCCGCCGAGTATCTTCAAAATATTGACCCTACTCTTTGGGTGCATGTCTTCTTCCCTGGCAGGCGATACGGTCATGATGCCTCTAATATTGTGGAATCCGTCAATTCTTCACTAAAGTTGGACCGTGAACTGTCTATTGTAGAGCTTCTAAACACTATTTGGCACAAGCTTATGGGTCCAAGATTTGATCGTTATCAATCTGCTTCTAGTCCAGGTGAGGGAGTTGTTTATACCAAGTTTTGTACCAAGACTTTAGGAGAAAGTAGAATATGGGCACGACAAAACATTGCCCAAATGGCTGATCTCATGCACGGGCGTGTTACTCAGCCCAATGGTATAGTCAAGATGGTAAACCTGGAGAGTGCTACTTGCTCCTGTGGTAACTACCAAGAAAATGGGGTCCCGTGTGGGCACGGACTTAGTTGTATCATGAGTCTTCACTTGGTATGCTATCTAATTCCTTACGGTCGTAATCCTTACTACTTAAGTTTCATGAGTTAATACAGAACTTTCTAGCCAATTCAAAACTATTTACCCGAAATTCTATCTATCGCTACCTGGAGAGCAACCTATGAGTCCAATATTCTACCTGTGGATATCTCAAACTTGGAACCTAATCGCGCACTTTCGCCTCCTGTTCCAGTTCAGGAGATAATTCCAATTGCAAACCATGTCGAACCACCACTTACCCGCGTACCTCGAGGACGTCCACGTAAAGAAAGAATACGAGTGGGTGAGCTAAGGCAACGGCAGCTTTTGGGAAACCTTATCCCTCCTGAATATCCCGCCCGCACTCGGCCTCGCTGTTCCACCTGCCGGGGAATTGGCCACAACTCCGCTACCTGCCGTCAACCTCATGCTTAGAGCTGCCATTTCTCTATACATATTTCCTTGGTCCTTTTTCTCTTACAACCAAGAGGTGGCTATTTTGACAGCAGATAGGGTAAGTTAAAGGAGCGGTGCTATGTTTACCGGATGTGTGTCTAGGTATGGGTATTCTGCGTTTCATATGTGCTTTCCTGTATCCTAGTTCTGGTATCATACTATAGTGAAAAAAAGTCATGGTAAAATATTTTCTTATCCGATCAGGGTTCTATCTTACACGAGCTTGTGGCATTGGAGGGCGTTGTGGCATTGGAGGGCGTTGTGGCATTGGAGGGATAAAACATAAAACTCCGTGGCATTGGAGACCTTTGCCGTAACTACTATGGTATATAGTATTTCTAGAATGGTGCATGCCGAACAGGGCCTTAGGGCCCGTTTACCTAACCGTCCAGTTCTAAATTTTGGGTCATTCAACTAGACAGTGGCGTCTCAGGCAGCATCATTATCTGATAGGTGGTGCAAAAATGTTTGCCCAATTTTCTGCCGTCCTAATATCTGGTTGCTGGACTGGACTGTCGAAGCATGGCGTTGTCTCGGAGGTGAGTTAGGAAATTCCACCAAACGCCAGCCAGCACGGCACAATGGGTAGACACCATCTACTTGACAGTGTACCTCCACACACTCCAACCGTCAAGTCCCCCTAACGGTCGGTGCTTTCTCGAGCTGCTAGACGGCTGTCTACAAGTATAAGTAAACAGACCCTTCATGTATTCGATAAGTGGCCCTCGACCGATTTGGCTTCTCACTAAATACAGGGAGAGCAAAGTACAGTATGCTGGTTACCTCACTTACTTAGAAAAATAGCTATATAATATTATACAAGGCAATAAATAGGAAGAGGGGCAACAGCTGCCTTCCCAAGGTAAAAGAAGCAACTATTATTATTATTATTATTTTTCTATTCTTACTTTTATATATTTATATATTTTTTTATTTATTTGCAAACCCCCCTCTAATTCGTTTCTGCTACCCGCAGATCGCCAACCTTTAAGGTCTAGGGTCAGATTCTACCTCCTTGTATGATAGCAGGATTGATAAACCCCACAGCCCTATTGATGAAGGCTAGGTCCTCCAATCTCCCAGTCCTCATAGGGCAGGAGTTTTTAATTCTCTTGCCCTACATGACGGATCGTTCAATAATAACTGATTGTCAGCATGGATTGAACTCCTACCCGTAGTTTGATTTTAGTTAAATAGCGAAGTTGAGAGTGAGAGAGATCGAAGGAATGAAGCCTGAGAAGGAGCGATAAAACTTACATTCAATACCCTCTGTCTAAATTGTCAAACTGCAACATGTATTCTCTTAGTCTCTCATCTACTTCTGTGCCGCCCCTCATTTTCTACTTTGGCATGGACGATGGTCTACATTGAACTGGTACGGACAAGTTAGAATTTGGCGTTAGATGTCAGCATGCATGCTTTTGACATCACTCGAATCCCAACATTGTGGCTAATGCTGAGAGAGGTTTTGTGCATGTCTCGCTGGACCGGAGGATATGAGACGGCATATTAGGTAAACACGCACCCATCCATTCTCCCTACACACCTTCCACCGTCCTGCCTTCCTTGACGGTTGTTCATAGGTAAACGGGCCCTTAGTAGAGGGATTTCGGAGCAAGAAAGCTGGTTAGTTCTAGCTTGTTGCGACAGCGACGGGTCACAGGTCAAGGCTCATGTTTCATTTAAGAGATAACGTATGATACGCTTAAAGTTCGGTTAGTTAAGCTAGGAGATGACGAATTTTCTTGGTGAGGCAAACAATTTCTTGCCACCCTAACTCTTCCAGAATCTGCGAAATCCCTATTTTTCAAGTTCGCTTGTTGCCACTGTAAACACTGCTGTCACAGAGATAACAGTGCCAAGGTTGTGACTCTGTCACAACCTCTCGATTGCTCGCTTGCTCGCAACCTTGGGCACGTCTTCTACTCGAGTATGTGCCCGACAGCTCAACGACAGATTCAGCTCAGACACTTTTTTTTGTATGTGAATTTAAGAATTATCAACCACCACCAAACATCTCCCAATGCATGAAATGTCCTTCTGGCTTTCTCATCAATTTTTTAAGTCTTTGCCCATAAGCCTTCAACTTTTTTTCCCTCTCTTTTCCAACTTTTACTCACGCTAGGGGGTCTTTAGTTTTTCAATGTAAAGGTCACGTTGAGCCGGATCTGGTGCAAAAGGGAGGGAAAAAGTGGGAGGCTTATTTGCAAAGGCCTAAAACAATATCTGGGAAAGCCAGGAGGACATTCCATGCATTGGGAGATGTTTGGTGGTGGTTCATAATTCTTAAATTCACATACAAAAAAAAGTGCCGTTGAGCTGTATCTGTCGTTGAGCGGTACGGTAGGGCACTCTGCGAGAGTGCCCAAGATTGCGAGCAAGCGTAGGTTGTGACTCTGTCACAACCTTGGCACGGTTAGCGATCTCTGACTTTACGTTACGAAATCCCTCTAGTGTTTCGTGACTTGTGGTAAGGAATTCAGTATTTTGAAAAGTCTTGGACACCTAGTCCATGCCAATTTTCTCGAGTACGTAGAAGGAGCTACGCGATCGCTCTTTCGGATTTTCACCCCTGGTATCCATTGCCGATACGGTACTGGAAACAGTTGAGATTTCGGTTCTGCTTCTTTTGTAGCGCATTTTTGCTGCTTTAACTTCCTTATCTGGAATAAAGCCTGGCCCAAGGCGGGACATATTAGAACTACATCTACCGTATGGTATGGATGGAGTGGGTCACTACAGCAAATTATGAGCGCGGAGGAAACATGTCAGATTAAAATTTACAACTCCTGCCGTGGGCTGGCTCGCTCACAGCCCTGGGCTTTCAGTTTATGCGGTGCTGAGCTGTGCTGGTACTGGAGGAGAGCGATGGACTTCAGAGACCAATGGAATCTGCATTTTACTATTGAAAATCGCATTGGAGTGGTTATGCGTTCTCGGGAGTTATTGCAGGAAAACCGACGGTTTTTTGTTTGTTTGTTGATTGCCATAATAAGGTCCTGGGGGGGGGGGTTGGTCGCACATCAGGTTGGTGGTGGGCAAAGGTCTTGCTCTGATTTGTGCCCACGTTTTTTGCTTGGCGCGGGGGTGCATGGATGGTGGCATACTAGTAGCCTATCATACTCAAGCTGCCGGCACGAGTTGCGTTTTTTCCTGGGGGGTGCCAAGAGAAAAGCGGCGTCTATCCGACCTGAGTGCTGGTAGAGCTTGAATAGTGCTTGTGAAGGCTTGACCTTTCCTCTTCTCCTACCTTTGCTTAAACCCGCCCCCCCAAAATAAATCCATCCTATCTCTCATTACTGCCTCTTTTGATCCACGAATAGCACGGCCACTGCCATCACGAGGGACAAGAACAGCGACAGGAAAGACAAGATGGGTTCTGCAGCATACCAAAAGCCGACCGTTACCATAAACCAAAACGTTGGGAATGTGACGGACAGTTACAAGAATGTGTGGAACAACTACGAGATATCGGTTTCGGACGAGAAACGGCAGATTCTTGAGTGGTTGTCTCCCATGGCACCTCGGGAAAGGCATCAGGCTGTGCGTGAGGGCCGAGTGGATGGAGTAGGGAGCTGGATTCTCCGCACGGACGAGTTTGAGAAATGGCATGGCGATGATCAAGGAGTTAGCCCGGTACTATTCTATTATGGGGATCCAGGTGTAGGGAAAACATATCTGAGGTGTGTAAGGCTAGCTCAATCGCAATAGCGTCTAAAACTAACTTGATCGGGAAATGTAAGCTCTCTTGTGATAGATACACTTTGCGATAAATTTGATGGGGACAATGTGGCCGTGGCTTGCGTCTACTGCGACTTCCATGCGCGTGAACAACAATCCGCGACTGGCGTGTTGGCGGCTCTCTTGAAGCAACTTGTCGCGGGGGTCGAACCAATCCCAGAGGAGATAAAGATCGCCTTTGACCGAGCGAAGACAAAAGTTGACGGTCGTACACTACGTCTACCAGAAATCCAGGCGATGATTGCCAAGTCCATCTCATCACTGCGACAGGGATTTATCTGCATTGACGCTTTAGATGAATTCCCGTCAAAACATCGACCTGAACTTTGGGATTCTTTACACAACATTGTCCGGGGGTGTCCAACCATTCGACTATTCATGACCGGGAGGCCACACATTCAAGAGGAAGTGAAGAAATATTTCCCCGGATATCCCGATCTACCTGCCGTAGTGCCTACTAAGGAGGATATTCGAGAATATCTCGCTATGAGGGTGAAAAAGGACTCAGAGCTGGATGCGATGGATACCGAACTGGAGGCCGATATTCTTAGGGTCATTCCGGAAAAGATCTCGGGGGCGTATGTAAAACCCGTCCACGGTGAATCCAGGTTATCAACTAATATTGGTCTCTAGGTTCCTTCTCGTTTCACTGGTTATGGATGCGGTTCTGGCGAATGCGACAATACATCAAAGAAGAAAAACGCTCGATAATATGACCACTGGCTTTGGTTTAGATGATGCATACAACACAACATTGGATCGCATAAGAGAGCAGAAGGGGAACCGCGCGAAGCTAGGAATGGAAGCGCTGATATGGACTTCATGTTCCAAACGGCAGCTAAAAGCAGGAGAATTGTGCCAGGCATTAGGGGTGGAACTAAGAACCACAGACCTTAATGTCCACAATGTCCCATCAATACGGACTTTGTTGGGTTGCACATTAGGACTTGTCGCAGTTGATGAGCAAGCATCGACAGTTCGTCTCGTGCATTTCACACTTCAAGAGTATCTCACGACTCATCCCAACTTGTTCATCACACCTCACTCCATGATGGCGGAAGTATGTCTCACCTATTTAAACTTTCAGTCCGTGTGCGAGCTTTCAACTGCTCTCGGTACTATCCCGTCGACAATGCCGTTTCTCCACTATGCTTCGTGTTACTGGGGATTCCATGCTAGGAAGGAGATGCAGGAAGGTGTGAAGCAGCTTACCATACGGCTTCTTCAACGAGATGCGGGCCACATATGGGTTGACATTCTCCTGCGTAGGAGGAGTGTTGGCTTCTTGTCCAGGAAGGATCGCCGTTATGGTAGAAGTCCCGATCTCAGGGGGTTTACTGGGCTACACGGAGCCGCATACATGGGGGTTACTCAGGTGGCGATTGCTATGATGGATATGAAAAGATGGGACCTGAACGGGCGGGATTCTAAGGGCCGGACACCATTAGTATGGGCTGCTAAACAGGGGAATTCTGGGCTCGCAGAGCAGCTTCTTGGGCAGCCCGATGTCGATCCTACATTAGCAGACAAACAGGGCCTAACGCCACTCATCCATGCTGCGAAGGTTGGACATCAGGACGTGGTTAAGCTACTTCTGCAGCAGGAGGGTGTAGATCCCAATTCAGGGGATGAGGATGGCCGGACACCACTATCGTTTGCTACCGGATCTGGACATGAGGGCGTGGTGAGGATGCTGCTGGAGCGTGGGGATGTCAATCCCGATTCGGAGGATACGTCAGGCCAGACACCATTATCGCATGCTGCCGAATCTGGACATGAGGGGGTGGTAATGATGCTGCTTGACCGAACGGATGTAGATCCCGATTCGTCGCCTGATGATCGGACACCCCTGTCATTTGCTGCCGGATCTGGACATGAGGGCGTGGTGAAGATGCTGCTGGAGCGTGGGGATGTCAATCCCGATTCTGGGGATATGCTAGGCGAGACACCACTAGCGCATGCTGCCGGATCTGGACACGAGGGGGTAGTGAAGATACTGCTTGAGCGAAAGGATGTCAATCCCAATTCGTCGCCTGAGGATGGTCGGACACCACTATTATGGGCTGCCGAGTATGGACATGAGGGAGTAGTGAAGATACTGCTGGAGCATGAGGGTGTCAATCCCGATTCGGGGGATATGTTTGGCCAGACACCACTATCACATGCTGCTGGATCTGGACACGAGGGCGTAGTGAAGGTGCTGCTGGACCGAGGGGATGTCGATCCCGATTCGTCAGCTGATGATGACCGGACACCACTATCTTATGCGGCCGAATTTGGACGTGCGGGCATAGTGGAGGTACTGCTGGAGCGAACGGATGTCAATCCCGATTCCTCATCTGATGATGGCCGGACACCCCTATCGTTTGCTGCCGGATCTGGACATGAAGGCGTGGTGAAGATGCTGCTGGAGTGTGGGAATGTCAACCTCGGTTCGTTATCTGATGACGGCCGGACACCACTATCTTATGCTGCCGGATCTGGACGTGAGGGTGTAGTGAGGATGCTTCTGGAGCGAGGGGATGTCGATCCTGATTCGCTGTCTGATGATGGCCGGACACCACTATCTTATGCTGCCGAATTTGGACGTGAGGGTGTAGTGAAGATACTGCTGGAGCGAGGGGATGTTAATCCCGATTCGGAGGATGAATCCGGCTGGACCCCGCTCAGGCACGCAGAGCGGTCTCGACACATTAGTGTGGTGAAGCTGTTATCGGAATCAAGACCCCGCAGCAACAAAACGCCACAAACTAGTGCTCAAGAGGAAGTGGACTTTGGTCCTGTATCCCATCAGGTGGGCATTATTCCACACATAAGACACGAGATCACGGAAGCTACTCCTCCCCCTCCCTCCGGCGAGTCTCTATCCACCCCCGGCGAGCCCCTTCCCGCCTCAGCTGGCCCCTCCTTGGATCTACTTGAAACGCACCCTTCTACATCCTTTCTCGCGCCGATCTCCACAGATGACACTGCCCCTGATTCTGCCATTTTAGAAGGTGCAACACCCTTGAAACGCTGTATTCCAGCGATCTGCCAGCTTTTGCGTCGTGTCAAGCGCAAACTTTCCCCTTCATCCTAGCATTCTCAACAATACCTGTCATCCCTATTGAAGACTATATCTGACTTGGCTACGTAATTGTTGCATCTACATACACATCTACCACATGAACCGGCCCCGTTTAGGCCTCTGACTTCTCCTCGAGGATAGCATCCACATGCACGCGGTGGGGATCCGTTTCCGGCCTGTATTGTATTAATTTTTCTCCTTCTGGTGTATAAGTTACCCGCCCAAGGCCCAAACTGTGAATCACTGTGCGCGCCAGCCAGAACAGATTTCCCTTAGTAATGTCCTATTTCATGTATGGCTTCCTTTTTCCCCATTATTTTCTTTGTCTTGTCTTGTCTTTCACCTTCTGCCATGAGATGCCGGTGCCGGTGTGAGTAAGTCGCCTCTGATTTCTATATATGATGGTGTTTCTCCTTTTTCGTTCTTACATTGATTTTATCCTGGAGCTGGAGTTTACGGGCTGTGATATATTCCATGATTGCTGTAATAGTTTTATTTTTATTTTTATTTTTTAGAGAGAGGCGGGATCTTTGCTTGTTGTGATAGGTTAGGTCTAGGGGTTTTTGTCGTCCCATTTGTATAATACTTGTAGGATGCTAGTATCAGCTTCCCTTTAATCGATATATCGACTCCTCCGATTCTCCAGCCTCGTGTTTCGATACTCTCCCATTGCCGCCATTGCAATCGTACAGATCTTGGCCTCCGTGGTTATCACTGTGGGAGCTACCTAAAGTCAGTGCTCCGAACCGTCCGGTCCGTCTTTTTGTAGATGGGACTATATGGACAGCGAGTGGCAGTCTGTCCTTTTTCTACTCGGCGAGCCGGTGGGCTGCCTAGGGCAGATGTAGGTAGGACGGGGCGCTCTACCGGGCCCGGTGCGGCCCTGGGGATGCCTCTAGTTTCATCTTTAGCTGGTATGCTTAGATACTTCAAGTTTAAGATTTCCTGTCTCTCACTGTTTATGATCTTGCAAATAATGTGTCATATAGAAGTGTTTGAAAGCGAAATTGGTTGAGAGTTGGAGAGGAATGAATTGCCCTAGTTTTACCTTAATACTCGGAGGACTTGATGATCTATTTAACCTTTTTTCTTGCATTATTTACATGGACTGTGAAATAGCATCATAAAATATATCACTCATATTTCACCCGGTGTCCCCTGGAGTCATCCGCCATCCCCGGCCGTCCCCCACAATCCCCACCACCACGTCATCTCCCCTGCCGTCTGCAAGAGCGGTGGCTGTCTACCATAAAAACTTGAATAAGAGAGCGGTGTACTAGTATGATAGGTGGATTTAGAGTGTGGCACAAGTTGCGTAAACTGAATCATGCCAAGTGCCAAGGAAAAAGCGGCTGAGTATGTGTTGGCCAACGTCAAATGACAACTGGCAAGAACTGAATCGGGATAGTGTAAGGTAAAAAACTGTATATAATGTAGATAGTACATAGGAGAGAATGGTGCAATTTTACAAAAACCACTGTGACAATGGCGTCTTCGTCTTCTTCAAGGGATATTGTGAAATCAGTAAATCCAGAAACCTTTTATAGGCCCCAAAAACGAACTGGAAAGCGCAAGTGGTCAGCGGTAGAAGAACCTCTCTATGAAGAATTTCTCAAGCGAAGAAATGAGGGGAAAATTGTTCGGTGAGCCTGGTTCCGAGCTACATCTAAGTCCTTGATGCTAGTCCACTATCCTACTGAGGGCTTTTGCTTTTCAAATGGCTGGTTTAATGGTAATTAAAAATTTTGTTTCTCTAATTGTTTTTTGTTTATTAATTTTTGTTGGTTTATTATTTTCTTTGTTTATTTTATATTTATTTTCTTATGTACATAATCAATTTTAATAAACAATAATTAATAAACAAATTTAAATACAGGTTTTTTAAATTGGTATAATATTTCACTTTGAGTGAGTACCAATAAGGGGAGTAAATTGCCTGCCGATTCATAACGTCATTTACCTATTAACGGCTCATCACTGGGATGCAGCTCACCATGGCAACCACGGGAAAATCAAATGGATATTTTAATATCTGCATAAATAATAGTGATACCACATTGAAAATTTTTCAGAAAGTACTTTTAAATATGGAGAATCAGAATATGAAGTTTTTAATAAATAATAAAAAACAATGCCTCTTGTATAGTCACTTTATTCCAAACTAGTTCCATTAGCAGATTGCTTACAACTGAAGTCAAGAAAATTGAAACCAACCCTGGAAGTAGCAGTTTGAGCAGGTAATAAGAGCATATAGACCTTATATTTGATGTATGAACTGCTTTGGTATTTATTTGTATCTATTATGGAAGGTATTGTGACTTTAAAAAAGAGTATAGTTAAATATATATACTATTATAAAGTGGATGAGATTATATCCACTTATAGGGCTTATGTAAGGTTTCAATACTTTGCAATAGACTTCAATAAGATAATCCAAGATATGATACAAATTTTCAAGACCATTGGTGATGTCTTACTAGTTTTGTCCTCTGGTAATTGAGAAGTAATTTCAGAAGAAACACTACATTCTAGTCTTGACCATGTGGGCTACATATACAGGATCAAGCTAAAATCACTTTAATATACTCTAGTCATATAGGTAAAGCTATTATATGAGATTTAGTTAGTTTCGGCTTTGGAATTTAGAGCTTTCACCCTGTAACTCTACTAATACTGTAGATTAAGAGTCAAATTGTGTGTCTTTAGAGTTGCCATGTGAAATCTCTTGATCCCATAGCCCAAACTGACTAAAACTCATATAATAGCTTTACCTATATGACTAGAGTAATCAAACTGGTTTTAGTCTTATCCTGCATGGGTAGCCTACATGGTCATGACAGGAAGGTGGTATTTCTTCCGAAATGACTTCTCAATCACCAGAGGATAAAACTAGTAATACATTACCAATGGTCTTGGGGATTTGTATTGTATCTTGGTTTATCTTATTGAAGTCTATTGCAAAGTATTGGAACCTTACATAAACCCTATAAGTAGATATCATCTCATTCACTTTATAGTATATATATTTAACTATACTCTTTTTTAAAGTCACAATACCTCCCATAATAGCTATAAATAAATACCAAAGCAGTTCATACATCAAATATAAGATCTATGAGCTCTTATTACCTGCTCAAACTGCTATGTCCAGGGTTGGCTTCAATTTTCTTGACTTCAATGGTAAGCAATCTGCTAACCAAACTAGTTTGGAATAAAGTGAGTATACAAGAAGCATTGTTTTTTATTATTTATTACAAACTTCATATTATGATTCTTCATATTTAAAAGTACTTTCTGAGAAATTTTCAATGTAGTATCACTATTAGTTATGCAGATATTAAAATATACATTTGATTTTCCAGTGGTTGCCATGGTGAGCCGCATTCTGGTGTTGAGCCGTTAATAGGTAAATGACGTTATGCCACAATTCTCTCTTGGGTATGGTTTAATTGTCGAAATTCACAACTACGACCGGATGATGAGAGTGGGCTTGGCGATTAGGTACAGGAAGTAGGAAGATACCATCTTGCACGAATATGCAATATGGATCAAACACCATTGTTTTTTGAGCTGTTATCGGGGCAGACGTATGAGCCAAAAGGCTCTAAAACAGTATGGGTTAAGGGGGTTACAAGTGGGTGGGACAAGCGGCAGGCAACCCTTCAGCTGACTATTTTCGCTGATGGGGAAATGCGTGTCCTACCACTAATCTTCTTTAAAAGTAAAGGGATTGAGGGAAGTATTTTGTAAGAAATGTTTCTCTATGATCCCCTAGTTAAGGTTAAATTAAACCCTACCACCTATGTGAACTCTGAAAATATTCAGGAGTGGATTGAGGAGCAGCTGGGTCCAGCACTAAATATCCAGCAAGCCCTGAATAGCCAACCAGCATTGCTCGCTCTCGATATTTTTTGGTGGCCACAAGACGGATAATGTTTTCGACACTCTAAAAGCTCATGATATTACCTTATCAGTTATTCCAGCTGGCTGTACTGGCATCGAACAGCCACTTGATATATGTATCAACCGTCCTTTCAAGGATATTCTTAAGGTATCATACTTTTATTCTTATATTTTTATTCCTACTACTTATCATACTTAATAATTTTTTATTCTTTGATTATTTATTTATTCAAGTTATTTATTTATTTTCATTTATTATTAATTTTATTTGATTATTTATATACATTATGTGTTAATTTATACTAATTATACAATCTTTTAATAATTAAAAGGAGATAATAGATGAAAAAGAAATTGAATTGGAAACAATTCTAGAAAATGACAGGCCAGGAGAGAGGAAAGTGGGCCAGCGGCGAGTTATGATCTTGTGGGCAGTTGGTAATACGTGGGAGAGATTTTCCCTTTCCCGAAAGGAAGCAATTCAGTGCTCGTTCATTGCGGTTGGGCTTTCTCTACCAATTGATGGTAGTCACGAATCACTACCGGGTCATGATGATAATAGAGAATCCATTTCTTATAAGGCAGGGCCGGCAAGGCTTCAAGTTGAGCAATATGGAATAGCTGATACAGAATAATCTAGTCATTTTCCTTTCTCTTTTGATTTTGCTTTCTCTATTTTCTAATCTTTGTTTCTGTAATTTCATGTCGTGTTCAACTTTTTTGATATTGCACAGACCGCTCACAGTGTTGCGCCATCCATGAGGTGATGTTTCACCTTAAATTGACCTACTAGCACACCGCTCTCTTATTCAAGTTTTTACGGTAGTGCATCTGACTATACTGAAAAAAAGGAATAGCGTACCCCGCCCGGCAGTAATAGACAATGACGACAGTCCTTTAGGTAATTTGACCGATTTCAATACCAGCGAATCTCGGACCCTCCCTGCATAATACCATCCAAGTGGTTTTTATCCCAGCGGAAACGCAACGTTTCACCCGCAGCCGAGAAAATAATGTCAACTTTTAGGCGGGAAAACACCATCACAAAAATTCCTAAGAAATTAAGTATTTCTTTAAAAATGAGTGAGACTTAGGGGTATTTTTTGGTATTTTTTTTGCTTCAAAAGCCAGCGGGTAGGGAAATGAAATTTATCTGAAAAACCCAGTTCTTATACTGCCAAGCAAGGCAATAAGCACCATTAACACGGCCTGCAAGGATGCCTGCCTAGGCATTTTCCTAAACGGAAGATCTTTTTAATTTTTAAGTTGTGGGTGAGACGTTGCGTTTCCGCTGGGATAAAAGAAACTTGGATGGTATTCTGTAGGGAGGGTCCGAGTTTCGCTGGTATTGAATAGGTTTTCCCGGTTTACCGATTGATATTTCAAGGTAGGACCTATGCTATCGCAGCACTCTACATTATTTTTTCTACGCTATATTTTCTAGAGTTACGCTAGGGATCTGGAAACAAGTCGCTTTCTAGGGGCTAAGCTAGAGCTCGAGGATCGTATTATACTTTCTTTGTTGAGTCATAGATTATCATTCGCATATACTTTTCTGAATAAGGAAACTTGGAATCTTTTATACTGAGGTGTAACAAAGCTGCATCTGGCTATTTCTTGTGACTAATAGGTAGAGAGCGTGCTAGTCCCAATTGAAAATTCCTAGGGCTTGATCGCTCACTGGTCCTTTTTTCCTTTTTTTCGAAAGTGTTATCGGCCTACCTCATCGTCTATAGTACTCGTATAGGCCCAACATCCGACGCTTCCGGATCGGCATTCCCTTCGAACCCTATAAAAGCAGCCTTGGCACCCAATCTCGCCTCGCTTCGCCTATATAAAATTTCTTTCGGTTCTCCTCCCTCCACTCCACGCACCGTAAAGAACTACCAGCCAACGCAACAACCTCAATGAAGTATTCCAAAGCGGCGAGGAGGGGTTGCGCATCCGCTCACCAACACCCTAAGAGTCACCAATCAGCTAGGAATTCCCGGAGCCACGGCAATATTCCTCCACATACCATGACTACTACCGCCACTGCCGCCACCACGCACCCTAGGATTTTCAAAACACCCCAGAGGGATCCCTCCGAACGTTATGCACCTTATCCAACACACCAAGGGGGGACTCCGGCTAGAGGCAAAAACCCCAAAACACCTCGGAAATATCGTGCCAAATATTGCCGGCCTTATGCTAGACCTCAAGAAAAGACACCCACCAGAAACCAAGCCTCAAATCATCGAGTCGGGGGGAGAGCCGGGGGATTGAAGGACAGAGCTCCTGCGATTGAAGCTTTCAACGTTGGGTTGGAGGAGGAACAACGCGCTTACGATGGCGATGACGAAGACGGATGGAACTTTATGGAGGGTGACTCGAGTTCTATGAGGAAGAGGATTAAAAGATTTTGTTGGCGCGGGAGGGTGTTTTGGGGGAGGAAGCTTGATAGGGTTGGGAAGTTCTTGAACGAGTATTAAGTGCGGGGAGATAGGAACATTCTTGTCGTAGGGGGGAAGGAAGGAGGTGGTCCGTGCGGAGGGGGGCTGTTTGATGTGCCGAGTCGGGGGGGCGAAAAGGAACCTGGACTTCAGTCCACCTGGTGCGCTTTTCAGTGTGTTGTTTTTTTCAGTCTTTTGGACGATAGTTGGCTTGAATTTTTTTATGTAAGATGGTGTTTGAGATATTCCTTCTTCTTGCCCTGAGTTGGCAATGGCGTATATCATCCTTGCTCTAAATTTATCCGATGCAGAGGCTTGGAATGGGTTGTGAAGTAATGCATAAAAGGTAGCAAGTTGAGTCGGTTGTTAAATCTTTTTTTTTGTGTATGGGGTGTTTGAATCATAAATTAATTTGCTGTTGCTACGCGGGGTTGACGTTTGGTTGTGGTGGGGTGTTTGTATGATAGATTACAATATATCTACTATTGCTTTTACGACTTTTACTACTGGTACGGCATATCTATCCTATCTAGCTAGACTTAATGCGGCGGTGGGTAGCCCCGAGAGACGTCCGTCCTCACCGGAGGATTTTCTCTACATCCTAGCATCCATACGCCAGGTAGGTTGAGGGCCTATTTCCATAGAGGTAGAGTCATTATCCGTTGTTATCACCGGATGTCTTATAGCGCCTTCCTCGCTGTCTTTGCCTGGACACCCCACATGTGTTCAAGAAGATCACAGTTAAAATTTGAAGAAGAGAGCTCATTATCGATCGGTTCTGGTGGTCTAACGGCTAAGGAACTGGGGTGTACTAATTTGAAACAGGGAACATCGCGCGTTCGAATCCCTGTCGAGTGGAAGTAGTCGGGCATTAAAAAATGTCCGGCGAACCACTTTTGTTGCTTGAGGTGTTGGGGTTGGTTGAAGCCCTACTTTTTTTTTTTTTTGGAATTTGGCGGACTGTAGGGTGCAGAGAAGGACTGCGGGGAGTGGCCGCTGACAGCAGGTATTAGGATGGTGGCCAACGACAAGGAACGAAAAGTGAGGGGGAATGTAGGAGATGGCCGGGGATGGCTGATGATGGCAGGGGACTGTTGGAGCGTCCTTCCATATCTGGAATGGTTGCCCGTGGGGCAGTAGCAGGTCAGCTGATGATACGGCGGCGAGTGAGGCTGTGTGAACCGGGGAACTTGTGACTGCGTCTTTTCTTGTTACATAGCCGGGGCCACCTCTCTCTTTCAATCCATAAGAACAGTTGTTTCAACAGGGACCGCAGGTGAAATCTGAGTGATGTATTATGATGCGATACAACAGACGAAGTAGATAATATCCCTGCAAGAGGGAGAGGAAGGTTAAATAGGTCATCAAATCCTCGGAGTATTAAGATGAGGACGGACTAATTGGTTCCTCTTCAACCTTCAATTTCTCTTTCAAATGCCTCTATAAATCGTTGTTTCTTAAAGGTATGATTGCTCGCTTATTAGTTTACCCACGTGACACATGATTCGCAAGTTTATAAATAGTGCGGGTAGGTTTTTGGTCGATGCATCCGTTGGAAGGGGGGGCGAGAAAGCGGTAATGGTAGTGGGAGAGTCGGCACTGGTGTTGGATGGTGCCCGGAGGTTATGAATAGTGGGAGTCTTTGCCTTGCCTTTGCTAGCATGAGAGTATGGAAAAGGGAAAGGGGGAAATATGCGGGAGAGACTGTATATGTGTGGAGATCCATGGAAGGATAAGAGGACTTGGTTGTTGTCGATATATACTCCCGTTTTACAGTTAATTGTAGTAGTGAAGGAAAGAGAACTTCTGTTGAAATTCCGTTATATTTCCTATGTGCATTTCATAACACTACCGTGTATTCTTTTACTTAGTTTGTGTTTCGGCTTCACCTGTACACCGCTTACATTACTACAGCTAAGATATATATTATGGTGTTTTATTGATTGTTTTAGGATAATATTTGGGGATTTAACATGTGCTTTTCTATCCGGTGTTAAGGATTTTATGCATCTCTTATGCACTATTATTGGTCATGATATTTCTAATATTCACATCACACCCTCATAGTTTCACGCACATTGTTTAGGATTACTTGGCAGGATTTCAGGGTCAAACATGTTCGCACTTATGTTTCTTACATAGTTTTCCCTATATTTCTTTCATATATATGGGCGCACACTTTTGTATAAATATGCTTGCTACCGCCCACATGTTTTGGAATAATTAAGAACCAGAACTCCTACCAAATCTGCTCTCTACTCCTCACCAAGCGTGCCTCGCAACCCCCCTCACACTTGCGCAGTATTATCCACATAGAATAGATTGTGCCCCTGGCGTTCACATTTTGAACAACTTCCCCATTCCTAGGTTGTGCGATGGCGATTATGTTTTCGTTGTGTGAACTCTTGGCCTTTCGTTTCGCTGAGGGCGTTTTGTTTGGTTATCGTTTATCCGTTTAAGGTCTTTTAGGGTCTGTTTTTCGTTCTTTTTTTTGAACAATTACTTGGGTGGTTAGGCGCAGTGGATCTAATCCTAAGTTACCGAACGGCACAAAACTTGTATTGATACGAACAACGATAATAGACAAAAGATATCAGAGAACAATAAAGAGTAAAGAGATCGTATGGGAGAACGAATGACTTTGACAAGACAAGAGAAGACAGTAGAACCGTGAGAGCAAGATGCGATGAGTAAGAGATGAACTAACTAAAACGAACAAAGGGAAGAACAGGCTGCCTTATATCCTTATCTGCAGAGTACCTTCCTCCCCGGCATACTTCCTGCGCATGCCGGATTCTTCTCCATCTTTCCATCTGTTGGTCGTCCTTCGGTTTCGCTTTGCGAAGACACATCCGAGGTAAGAGCTGTTTGGCCGAGGGGGCAGTTATGCTGGATGCCTCGGATCGTGTTGATGACCGCGGGTATCGTAGATGTTCGGCTATTGACTGTCGTTCATGTTTCGTCGTCCAGCGATCGGTGTTTGATCATGTCGCATTAGGTATGCAAGGTGGTGACATTCGATCGTTAGAAGCTAAGAGTGGTGGAACGCTGTTGAAGCAACCATTGTGTTAACAATAGCGTAAATGTGTTTCGCCTTATGCAGGAATGAAAGTATGCATGTGGTGAGCAGCCTAAAATCAGAATTCTCCAACACTTTTGGTGGAAATTCCCAGTAAACTCAACTCCCCCAATAAGGGCCCGTTTATCAATAGACGGCCATCAAGCAACCGGAGACGGTGCCGACTGTCAAGGGAGGCTAAACGGTCCAAGAGCGGTAGGGAAGATTGATGGGTGTGTTTACCTAATACAGTGTGTAGTGGTGTGAAAGGTGTGATCCATAAACGTAAGGTGTGCAACCAGGTAGCTTTCAATCCTCATAGTACTCAATAACCAAGATATTGGACTGACCAACAATTCTCTCTTACAGTCAAATGATCAGAATTTTGTTATTAAACTTGCCCTAAATTATGACAAAGGGAATTGCTAATTGGGCAAGGAAAAGAGAGCTTATTCATAGCTGCTCTGGTTATTGCAGGCGTGGAGGGTTGGTGGCAGTTAGGTGGTCCCAGTAGATGGTGGTTGCAATCCCACCCCTTGAGCCGCGTCCTGTTTTGACCGTCTAACACCCAGAATATTAAACGGTTGAAAACAGGGTAAACAGTTTTACCACGTCTATCGGAATATGATGCTGGTTGAGACGCCACCGTCTAGTTTCCCCACCAAAATCTCGAAAGGCAACAGATCAGTAAGCGGGCCCTAATTGTTATTGTGAATCACCGGCGCTCACCTTGAATTCCTCACCGCCAACAACCCCACACTAGAGGTAAGAAGATGCTAGAAGAATCCCGGTGAACTGTCCGTTAAGTCTGGAACTCGGTGAAGGAAGCGAAAAGAGGGGTAGGATACGTAGCAAAGCGGGGAAGCAAAGAGGGGTATGAGGGGTAACTGGATGGCGTGAGAAGAAGCAGAAATCGTATGAAGCTTATGGAGGAGGGGTCCATATGTTTTGTATTTAAGAAGCTTGGTTCACACTCGATTGTTGGAATAGAAGTCACCGAACAGTCTCTCTCCCTCATACACTTTATTCTTCTTGAACTAGCATTCACGAATACCATCGGTCTATATCCACAACCAAAATAAGAATTGTGGTAAGGTTGGGGCTCGTCGCCACAACCACCCAGTCCTCGCAAGCTCGCAACCGGGGCACTCCAAAAGAGTGCCCGCCATCCAACGATAATTTCATGCTCAAACGATAATTTTTTTTAAGGATGATTTGATGCTCAACAATGAACTTGTATAACTAGAATTTCACACTTAATAATGGTTTTGTACAATAATAATTCCATTCTTAAGAATAAACCATGATTTGAGAAGAAATAACCAGAAGGTGGAGGCTTCGCATGTGGAAGTTAGAAGGGAAGGACACAAGCTCAGCTCTGTAAAGTAGATTACTGCAGGTTTATTCTCACTGGCAGGTGTAGAATTATGGCTATCACAAGCATATTATTAAATATTAAAATATTGTTTTACTGATTTATTCTTAAGAATGGAATTATTATTGTACAAGTTTGTTATTAAGTGTGAAATTCTAGTTATACAAGTTTATTGTTGAGCATCAAATTATCCTTAAGAAAAAAATTATCGTTTGAGCATGAAATTATCTTTGAGATGGCGGGCACTCTTTTGGAGTGCTCCCCCGGTTGCAAGCCTGCGAGGACTGGGGGGTTGTGACGGCGGCGAGCCACAACCTTGGCCCGATTAGTACAATACTAGGGCAAAAGTATTCGTCCGATGCCCTTTTTACATAAAAAGTGCCCATCTTCAGCACCCTCTCTCATTGCACAATGTATATGAGAATTGGTGAAAATTTATCCTTGCATTAGCAAACCTGTAGATAACATGATGAAAGTTACAGAACCCTTAAATATTACCAAGTGATGGAGAAAAGGTCATTTAAGTATCTGGTAGCAGTTGCCATGTACTTTTTTGCATAGTGCCTCATACAAAAACTTAAGTCACTTTTACCCTTGTTGACACAATCATGAACACTGAAGACAGCGTTGATTCCTTACACTTCTCCTTGTAGAGGTTTGAATAGATAGTAATTCCCTAGCTGATGGAAATATTTCAAGTGTTTTTATATAACCAGTGTTGAGAATTGTTTGTTTAAAAATGTCCATTTTTGGTGAAATAAGGGGATCGGACGAGTATTTTTGCACCCGTACTTTAAAGCTACCAAATAAAAACAAAAAAATTTCGGTCATCAGAGCTTTTTGAACCAAACCCACTGGAAAAAAAACCGGGCGTCCCCGCGGCTTGCACCTGTTGCCATATCCTAGGAGGCTGGGATTTTTGGGAACTGGCTATCATGGAAAACTGGTTTGTGTGCTTAACACTAGAGAAGCGCAAGTGAGATATATCTGGGAAAAAGCATGGCAGCTATCTGGGCCACAGCACTGCACCGGCTATTTAAGCCGTCGGCTACATTCCTACAACTTCAAGAGACCACAGAACATAAAGAATCCATTATACCGACAATGCGCTGCAAAGCTCCTGCGAACAGGACGGGCACCGGTTGGTGTTATCCCCCATACGGGAGTGACGGCCTGCTTTTGGAGTGGTAAAGGGGGTCTTTGGGCTGAATGGGGGGGGGGGGTTTGCAAAATCTGGTACCAATTTTCCCAAGCCAAAGAGATGTATTAAGAGAGAAACTAGTTACAGTGACGGAAGGAAATCAACGGAGCAAGAAGAGAGAAATATTGAGAAGAGTAGAACAAGAGGATTCCACTGTCGGATGCGTTGATGGTGTTGTCGCAGCCCTTGCCCGGGAGATCGTTACTACCGATATGTCCCGGCGTGGCAATGAGGGCGCCCAGGTGTCGATCGGGGGGGGGGGTGGGAGGGGGTAAAGAACGCGAGCTGTCAATAAGGAACGCGAGCTGTAGAAAGGATGGAGATGTCGCGGTCTGGGAGAGCTGGGGGGAAGCTATTGTAACCAGGGGCCCACGGGCCCATTGTCCTCGAGCTTTGACCCCGCACTGCCCCAGCAACCGGGTGAACCTTTTTCCCCTGACCTCCGAGACAGTATCCCATTCCTCCAGGCTGGCTTCCCTGCGTTTAGCCTAATTGGCAGTGGGTTGTGCCAACCCCTCATTGAGAATCTATGTCCTCCCCCGCCTTAAGACGCACTGCGGAAAAATCGCAAGACAAGTTGCTCATGTGGATCCTTCCTTGCTTTTACACTTCCCGACCTTCCCGCCGGGTCGCACGCTGAGTTATCTAAGAGTGGGGTAGTAATTGCAGTGAATTTAGAGGTGTTCAGAAGGATACTTCTGGGGAGAGAGTAGTAAGGCTATAGGTCCGGGATGGGAGGAAATGATAGGCCGGGGTGAATAAAGTTACTTGGCACTTCTATAACCTAGGTTCATAGTGGAGGGCGGTGAGGCGGTGATGAAGGGCCGTGGTATAATAGTGTTTATTCTATTGGAGACTACCCTGGTGGTACTGCCTAGGTGTGTAATATTATACTGTTGGAAAGGTGGGTTGAGTCGACTTACCTCGGGATTGTACTCCCATGGGTTGCACATAAGCCAGGATTGGAGCTGCCCTAGATCTTGTTATTTATACAAAGAAAAATCGCGAATGGTAAATGAAATACAAGGGTAGGTCGTGCTAGCAAAGAGGAAAAGAGCGACAACAGAGATTCGAGTTTCAGTATTCCACTAGCTTGGATAGTTCCTATTCCTTCTGGCCATAGTCCCAAGCAGGCAAGCCTGTGATCAGGTGTATAATCGTGTACTCAGAGAGGAGAAACTATCACCGGGCAATTCTTCCAAGTCTTATAGTATTATCAGCCTTGGATCCTCGATTTCTCCCCACGTGGATGTGGCTGGATGCGACTCAGGCACTGTTACACCACCACAAGCCACATCACCCCGCTTTCTTCAATTCCGCTCACAGAAAATTTTCAAACTACCGCGATACCCTTAAAAATTACAGCACCATTTTTACCCTCAAGCAGCATTTTTGACAGAGCATCATGGCCTACACTACAAATGCGTACTCATTAAGATTCGGCGACGACAATGCCAACTGCGGCATTATAACCGATAGTTTCAACACTCACACCACTATCTATACATCCGACGAGCACGCAAAGATTATGCGTTGGCTCTCTCCACTAACTTTAGAGCCAAACAACAGGCACCAAGGAGTGCGGACCAGCCGATTTGGGGGCATCGGAGATTGGCTTTTGGAGAAGAGAGAGCTTCGGGAATGGAGGGTGGGTGGAGCCGATAAGGCTGTCTTGTTTTGCTCTGGGAATCCGGGGGTGGGCAAGACCTATTTGAGGTAAGTGGCAGTATTCTTTGAAGGAAACGAATGCGGCTGACGGGTGAGAAATACCAGTTCCCTAGTGATCGACAGCCTGTGCGACCAGGCAAGGAAGGAAGATATCACGGTTGCATGCTTGTACTGCGACTTCCTTGCTCAGGAAGAGCAGACAATCGCCAGCATGATGGGAGCTATTCTCAAGCAGCTAGTAGGCGGAGGCGACATCCCGATTTACCTACGTGAAGCGTTTCAAGAGGGGCAAAAGGAGATTGGTGGTAGAGGGCTCCTACTTTCGGATTTGATGCGAATGTTGAGGACGGCTATTGCTACGTTGGGACAGGTTTTCATCTGTATTGATGCGCTCGACGAATGTTTACCGAAGAATCTGCCAGAGCTCCTTGAGTCTCTGAGAGATATTGTGCAGGAGTCGTCTAAAACAAGAATATTCCTCACCGGGAGGCCCCATGTTTGGGGAGCTATTCAACGCTATTTCACTGAGGCGGTCATGATACCCGTCAGCCCTAACTCGGATGATATCAGGAGTTACCTAGAGATGAAGTTGGATAGGGATGACGAGCCGGAGGCGATGGACAACGATTTACGGGCAGATATTGTGAATGTTATTCTGGACAAGATGTCTGATATGTGCGTGGGAGCATTTCCCCCTTCCCATTCTATCGATGTTGTATACTTACCAAGAATTATGTATAGATTCCTCCTCGTTTCAATAAACATTGAGGCTATTCTAGAAGAAGTGACAATTGGTCTAAGAAGGAAGAAACTTGAAGAGATGGCACGGGGTAATGGATTGAGCGATGCCTATAGGGCAACTCTGGCCCGAGTGGAGGGGCAGAAGGGAAACAAAGCGGTACTCGGGTTGAAGGTGCTGAAGTGGGTGCTATATTCGGAACGGCCGTTACGGGCTGAGGAGCTCTGTCATGCCCTGGCGGTGGAGATGGGATCACTAGATCTGGATCCGAAAAACATTCCTGTATTACGGACACTCTTATCGTCTTGCTTGGGACTTGTCACGGTTGAGGCGTCTTCGTGCACAGTTCGACTGGTGCACTTTACGCTGAAAGAGCATCTCTTAAGTAGCCCGACGCTATTCCATAGTCCCCACACAACAATTGCTGAGGTTTGCTTGACATATCTCAATTTTGGGTGTATTAGGAATCTCCCACTAGCTCACTATCCGGCCCCCCCAACGGTGCCCCTTCTAAAATATGCTTCTGTTTACTGGGGGAAGCACGCAAGAATGGGGATGACGGAAAATGTCAAAATACTTGCACTGGAGCTACAAGACAGATTTGAGGAGCATGTAGCTTCTCAACTACTCGTCTGGCACTATTATGGCGGTGCAAGCATGGGTATATATTTTGTCTTAGAGGGAGGATATACTGGATTTACCGCACTTCACGCAGTATCGTTTTTCGGGATAGTGGGGGTAGTTGCTACTGTATTGGAGAGGATGGAGTGGGATGCCAATGCAACAGATCACATGGGGGATACGGCTCTCACATGGGCAGCTAGGGAAGGGCACGAGGAGGTTGTAAGGATGCTGTTAGAACAAGAGAGGGCCAATCCCAACCGGGTAGGCACTATATATAGCCGAACGCCACTCGCATGGGCGGCTACGAACCGGCATGAGGAGATAGTAGGAATGCTTTTAGAACGAGAGGACGTCGATCCCGACCAGGCAGACCCTAAATATGGCCGAACGCCACTCTCGTGGGCGGCGGAGAAAGGGCATGGGGGGATAGTGAGGATGCTTTTAGAACGGGAAGAGGTCAATCCCGACCTGGCGGACACCGACTGTGGCCGAGCCCCAATCTCGTGGGCGGCGAGGACGGGCATGAGGGGATAGTAAGGACGCTTTTAGAACGAGAGAAGGTCAATCCCGGCCAAGCAGACACTCTATCTGGTCGAACGTCACTATCGTGGGCGGCAGAGAGGGGAGATGAGGGGATACTGAAGATGCTTTTAGAACGAGAGTGACGTCAATCCCGACCAGGCAGACACCATGTATGGCCGAACGCCACTCTCGTGGGCGGCTGCGAACGGGAATGAGGGGATAGTTAAGATGCTGTTAGAACTGGAAGAGGTCAATCCCGACCTGGCAGACACCGACTGTGGCCGAACCCCAATCTCGTGGGCGGCTGCCAACGGGAATGAAGGGATAGTAAAGATGCTTTTAAGGCGAGAGGAGGTCAATCCCGACCAGGCAGACACCATATATGGCCGAACGCCACTCTCGTGGGCGGCTACGAGCGGGAATGAGGGGATAGTGAAGATGCTTTTAGAACGAGAGGAGGTCAATCCCGGCCAAGCTGACACCGATTGTGGCCGAACACCTCTTTTATGGGCGGCTACGAACGGGCATGAGGGGATAGTAAAGATGTTTTTAGAACGAGAGGAGGTCAATCCCAACCAGGCAGACACCAACTATGGTCGAACGCCAATCTCGTGGGCGGCAGAGATGGGGCATGAAGGGATTGTAAAGATGCTTTAAGAGCGGGATGGGGTCAATCCCGACCAGGAAGACGCCGATTATGGCCGAACGCCACTCTCGTGGGCGGCTACAAACGGGAATGAGGGGATAGTAAACATGCTTTTAGAACGAGGGGACGTCAATCCCCGCCATGCAGACACCGACGGCGGCCGAACACGACTATGTTGGGCGGCTGCGAATGGGCATGAGGGGATAGTAAAGGTACTTTTAGAACGAGAGGAGGTCAATCCCAACCAGGCAGACACTACATACCGTATTTTTTCTCGTTATACGGTTTTTCGCCAAGTATATTGCGTGCTGAGTGCATATAGGTTAAGCCTAATGTAGAGAGCTAAGACTGGAGATCTGTCGTAAAGGATCTGACAGGTCAACCTCGTCTTCTCAGAGTACCAATAACAACATCACGAGTTATTGCAACCCAGCCACCAAAATGGCTTTTTCTACGCGTTTTCTGGCCCTGTTTGTAATATTTCTTTTCTCTTTTGCTATTTTGGGAATAGGGATAAGATCGAAGCTCCGTGCAATTGCCCATGATGCTAATATTGAGAACACTGGTACGGACCATCAACCACCTCCAGCCGGGCCAAGAAAGAAAGTACGACCAGGACCAAAACCTCTGCCGTTAGAAGCTCGATCATTTAGGCAGCGTGTTGGCCTGATTAAGAAAGTCCGTCGCGCATATCGCAGAGTACGAAAGGTGGAGGTAATTCTATTCTTAATGCACCACCAAGTTCCAATCAGTGTTCGAGTTGAAAACACCCAGTTTCGTCAGCCAACCCACAGTGAAGCTTCGATTAGTGTTGTGCACGAGCCAAGCGGACTCGAGCCCTTCGAGCCCGGGGGTGCCACGAGCCGAGCCAGCTCGAGCCCAGGTCTGGACTAGACTCGAGCCGGCTCGAGTCTCTTGGCAACCGGTCTCTTGGCGGCTCGAACAGGGGTCCACGAGCGGACTCGAGTGTCTTGGCGGCTCGAGCCGGCTCGTGAACAACACTAGCTTCGATATACGGGAAAATTCCGGAAACCACCATCCAACAATGGTGGACTGCCCGACATAGCATAGCCTCACAAGGGGGTACCTCAGGCAGGCAAAGGTCACAGCAGTGGATGTGCTTATGGCCGGAAATGGAAAAGGAATTGTTTGACACCATTTTAGATGAACGGCAGAAGGGGAAATTGGTCAGGCGAGGATGGTTTAGAAATAAGGCACGCCAACTATTTGTTAAGCACTATGGGCCAGGAGTGACAGCAAATATGTTTGTGTTTTCGGTGGGGTGGTTCAATGGATTTATGAAGAGATGGAGCATTTCATGCCGGGTGCTTACAAAGATATCTTCAAAGGTTCCGGACGAGTACAAAAGATTGGTTATTAATTGGCTATGATTCAATCGACGGAATTCCCAGCCAAGAAATTTCTACGAAAGAGCTTGCCTTAGTACAGATGTCGGTCGGTACCCCCTATCCAATATACTCAATTTGGATGAAACACCTATCCCATTCGAATATTTAGATGGCAAAACATATGCAATTAAAGGAAGCAAAACGGTGTCTGGAAAGACTGACAGGAGTGGATGGTATAAGAGACAGGCTACTCTTATTCTATAGATCTTTGCGGATGGGGTTTCAAGAATTAAGCCAAAAATTATCTTTCATGCTACTAGTGGAAATAATATACGAAGAAAGGAAGCACATTTATGCAATACTGAAGTGTCAGTAGAGTTGAACTGCACAGCCTATAACAATGAAAAGCTATTTCTTGCATTTATTGACGATGAGCTATTTCCTGCCCTGAATAATTCAAACAAGCTCGGCTCACTTCCTTATCCTGACCATGAAAGCCTCCTACTTATGGATGTTGCAGGCTTCGATACGACAGAAGCTGTTCTGGAAAAGCTTCATACTGCTCGTGTCACTACATCACTGGTTCCTTCTGGGTGTACTGGGCTGCTTCAGCCACATGATACAGCTATCAATAAGCCATTTAAAGGATATCTCGGGGAGTATACAGATACATACATTGAGAACCACTCAGACTCTATTGGAAAGTGGAGTGTTAGTGACAAGTGCATCATGGTCACCCATGTTGTGGCCCAGGCATGGGCAGCAATCAGCAAAAATTAATCCGGGGTCTGAGGCGCGCCCGCCGGGTCCGGACGCATCCGACGTCGTTTTTCCGTCCTCTGCATCCCCAGTGTCCGGACGCCATTCCCAACGCCGATTGCGTCCTGACGTGGCGTCGGACCTTACCCACATCCCACCGCCACCCCACATCTCCTGCTCTTCTCCCCCCCCTTATCTCATGTCCTGACGTCTTTTTTCGTGCCTCCCATCTGCGCAGCATCCGGATGCCTCCCCAATGTACCCCCTTTTCCTTCTGCTTCCGGGGGTGCTTATAACAACTTGCCGCCGATATCACCCTAGTCATTCCTGCCGGTGTGCCTCCTACTACTACTATCGTGCATAATTTGTTTGTTTCTAGATGTTTCTATTCCTCTATGTCTATATCTCTACTGTATACTTGTCTATTATACACGTTTATCGTCTAGTCGTGATCGTGACGCTACATCTCCGTTGGGGAGCGATGTAGCCCTCATCTAGGCTATGTCGCTTCCCGAGTTTATTTTATTATACAAGCCCCCTCTGTGATCCTAATAGATCTCGTTAAACGTGCGTAAATCGATCCGACTGTTGACAAGCCAGCGCCGCTCTGTCTCTGGTATCAGATGCGCCAGGCCTAAGATCGTCCTGATATCCACAATTGGGAGCTCTCGGGCAACGTCTCTGAGCTGAACGGTTACCAGACCATGTACGTCCGACGGTCGTCCGGAGTCTACCAGGCTCATGAATTGAACCCCGGGGAGGCGATAGACTATATCCTGCTGCATATAGCGCGACCGGATTTTGAACAGAGCGATGAGCCTTGCCGGGAGACGACCCCTGAGCGCACCATACATATTCTCCCCACGAGCCTGTATCCAAATGCAATCGTTCTGACTGATATGGTTACGGAAGAGTCGAGCACCCGTGCATCGGGCCCTGTGTATGTCGTGAACACCTGACTCCTGGAACGCAAGAACCAGGATCTCCAGTTGCCTCAGTAGTTCCAACGGCAAAGCTCGAAGTATCGCTGGATTTTCTGGTAGTCGGCGCTGGGGAGGCAGGCACAGTCGGCTATATCGTATCAATTTCCGACAAATGGTCTCCGGGGATATATCGCATGCTCTGCCAAAATCAACGACGTCGTGGATATTATCACGACGTCCCTTCAGAATCCTCCGATGGGGGCTGGTGGGGTTGGCGCGGGCCTGGTCTTCTCTAAATGTTCTACTACCTCAGTTGGTAAATCAGCTCCTGCACGTTGAAGGAATTCCAAGTTCAAAATTCTCATGCGGATCGCATGTTGTCGACC
>Ga0307517_10000508_pt1 | contig 66875 bp, 71 predicted proteins | sample 23_EM_MG_FD_194515 | JGI IMG/M metagenome (GOLD analysis project Ga0307517, IMG submission 194515) | Populus trichocarpa ectomycorrhiza microbial communities from riparian zone in the Pacific Northwest, United States - 23_EM | ecosystem: Host-associated > Plants > Roots > Unclassified | place...
GCAGGAGGGAGAGAGGCAGGTGGGCGAGCGGAGCCACCGGGCAGAGGGGATGCCAGCCAACGACGATGAGCAGTAGGGTGCCAGCCGGTGAGTAGCAGTAGGATGCCAGCCGGTGAGTAGCAGTAGGGTGCCAGCCGGAGGGGGGGAGCAGTAGGGTGCCAGCCTGGGGTGGAGTTTTCAGCAGTAAGGTGCCAGCTTAAGGGGCAGTACGGTGCCAGCGGACGGAACCGGGAGGGGGGTAGAGGAAGGATCGCGAGCAGGCTAGCCACAACCGACTAACGGGCCATAGCAAGGGCTTTTGGGACGACAGTGAAACCGAGCGAGACCTTGATGTTACTAACCGAAGCTTTCCCCATCAGAGGTACAAGCCCAGCAGAACCGAAGTCTTACTTCGACCGAGAGTCCGGACGCCATATCGCCGACCGTGAACGAAGCGAGAAGCTTTCCGACTGTGCAAAATGCCAAGCGAGGTGCAAAGCAAGTGCGGGGTAAGGGGGAGAACCGAACTTCATGAGCGGGTGTCAACAATGAACAGGAACGAGAACCCCAAGGAGGGGAGGCATGCGTGCCCCAGGAGAGGTGGGAAGATGGCTTAACGTCAACCCCTAGGCAGTAGCCATGATGGGGGAAGAGAGGTGGGTGGGGGAAAGTGACGATGATTTCCCGTGGTGTTGAGATTTCAATCGCCGGAGGTGGAGGAGAGATGGTTCGTGGTCTGTTGCTTGAATCCTTTAGTTGGCTCATGGTAGGGTTAGGGTTAGCAAGAATCGTACCTTCACCCCCTAGTGCACACATCTTCTTGGGAAGGAGATAAAGGTTGGGGTTCTCATTAGTTTTCATTCTAATTATATTTGTGATACGGACCTTCTTTGTTCTTGAGTTCTGGTCTCCTGCAGTTGGGGTGGTGGATTAACTGATTTGTCAAGGTTTAGTGTAGTTGTTGGATCCGGATAGATAGACGGACAGCAAGGGTTGGGAGGCATAGCTGTAGCAAGTGGTAGCCTAAATTACACTAGTTAATTAGGCAACCTCATATCAAATATAGACGCTGTTTTTGTGCCCGATTTACCCCACACTAGGTGTGAACATAGAACATTGTAAGGTATTCAAACATGAGATCTTAAATTACATTAACTTAATCTCGGGAAGCATCACGAAATTGTAATTAAACGCCGTTTTTCTAATAACTACCGATAGCGTAGAAGCATTCTCCAGGGGGGCTACTGTACATTAACTGCTAGCAAAGGGGAAAAACGTAGTTGAGGAACAACGAAAATAGAAAAATGCCAGACTTTATAAGCTGGAAGCGGAGATTAATCTAAACCTAAACGCCGTATTCTTATGCAAAAGGAAAGAAAATAAAAACTAAAACATTGAGAGGGCACCCCTACTACAGGAACAAGAACAATACACCCACACCAGGTGCCGAACTATAATAGGATGGGACAGGGATCCGGAAACAAGGGAAGGAGGGGCAACGGTTTCCACGGGATTGCTGTGCACCCGGGGAAGGGAGGTGAAAGTGACACGGAGGAGGTTGAAGCGGCCTACGATAGATACGGACATGTGTACGGAGAAGCGGAGAAATGGGCGCGTAGGAGATTGCATTGGCCGGGTTAAGCTAGATTGGGGTTTGCGGATTTGCGAGCTTGTAGTAGCCTCATGATTTCCCTCTGCCGCCTCTCAAAACCCAATGAGAGTGGGGTTAGACCGTATTTGTTGGGCATGTCGGGGTTGATGTCTTCCCGCTTTAACAATAGCACGACCACTCCACCACACCCCTCCCAGACAGCCCACCAGAGCAGGGTTTGGCCATCATTATCTGGCATATCGGGACTGACGTCTTCCCGCCCCAGCAATAGCCTTACTACCTTCACTCCCATATTCGAATTCCCGGCAGCCCACGAGAGCGGTGTTCAGCCACTCTTGTCTGGCATATTGGGGTTGACGTCTTCCCGTCCCAACAGCAGCTCCACCACCCCATGACGCCCATTGTCGGCAGCCCACGAGAGCGGTGTTTTTCCACTCTTGTCTGGCATATTGGGGTTGACGTATTTCCGTGCCAACAGCAGCTCCACTGCTTCATGATTCCCCTCCCCGGCAGCCCATGAGAGCGGTGTTCGACCACTCTTGTCTGACATATTGGGGTTGAAGTCTTTCCATAACAGCAGCTTCATTGCTTCATGACGCCCACTGCCGGCAGCCCATGAGAGCGGTGTTCGGCCACTCTTGTCTGGCATATTGGGGTTGACGTCTTCCCGTCCCAACAGCAGCTCCACTACTTCATGACGCCCATTGTCGGCAGCCCACGAGAGCGGTGTTTTTCCATGCTTGTCTGGCATATTGGGGTTGACGTCTTCCCGTCCCAACAGCAGCTCCACTGCTTCATGACGCCCATTGTCGGCAGCCCACGAGAGCGGTGTTTTTCCATGCTTGTCTGGCATATTGGGGTTGACGTCTTCCCGTCCTAACAGCAGCTCCATTGCTCCATGCTTCCCTTCCCCGGCAGCCCACCAGAGCGGTGTTCGGCCATCATTGTCTGGCATATTGGGGTTGATGTCTTCCCGTCTTAACAGCAGCTCAACTGCCCGACGACTCCCACTGTCGGCAGCCCACGAGAGTGGTGTTTTTCCATGCTTGTCTGGTGGATTGGGGTTGACGTCTTCCCGTGGCAAAAGCTCCACCACCCGATTATTCCCCTCTTTGGCAGCACACAAGAGCGGCGTCCGGCCAAATTTGTCGGACACATTGGACTTGACGTCCTTTCTTCCCAATAGTAGCTTCACCACCCCTTCACGCCCATCTATGGCAGCCAAATGGAGCGGCGTTCTGCCGTCATTGTCATGCCAATTGGGGTTGACAAATCTCCTTCCCCGGGCCATCTTCACCAATCGAGGCGTTCTGCCCCACCAACCATCAGTGCCATCAGTCTCGGCAGATGCCCACTCAAGAAGCAGCCTCACAATTCCCTCGTGCCCCATCTTAGCAGCCCATGAGAGCGCCGTTTGACGAACGTGGCCATCCGGCTTATCGGGATCGACAGTCTGCCGTTCTAACAACAACTTTACCACCTCCTCTTGCCCACACATAGCAGCCCATATGAGCGGTGTTGTACCCAGAAAACCCCTTTTATTGAGATTGCAATTTGGTTGGTTCATGAGAGAAGTTGCGATTTCAGCAATGCCGAAAAATGATGCGCAATTCAGTCCGGTAAATCCAGTCAGGAGGTCGCCGTTGGGGATACACCCATAGTACTCACCAGACCGCCGGTAAAAATCCCCCAGAAGTAACTTCGTAGATACATGGGTTTCAATTTGGCTGAAAAGCTGGAGAGCAAGTGATACCACGCCTTCCGAAGCCTCTCGCTTAGCATGAACGCCCCAATATAACGAAGAATAATCGAGGAAGGGAGCTGACCGAGTCAGACCAAAGGATGTGAGCGAAATGTCGTTAATGGTCCGGAAGTTGAGGTATGTCAGGCAGGCCTCCGCCATTATCGAGTGAGTCGGTCCGAAAATGTCGGGGCAGGTGTAGAGGTACTCCTGGAGAGTAAAGTGGATCAAGCGAGCAGTTGAAGCCTCCCGATCCACCACAACAAGCCCCAAGCAACAGCTCAATAATATCTCAACCGAAGGAATATTTTCGGCATTGAGATCCGTAGATCCTATCTCCACTGCAAGGGCGTGTAAAAGCTCATCGAGTTGTAATAACCGCTCCGAATGCGAGACCCACATAAGGGCTGCCATCCCCACCCTTGCCCTCTCCCCATCCTGCTCCTTTATCCGTTCTAGAGTTGTACCATAAATATCCTTCAAATCCAAGCCCTCTGTGATCGCTCTCAGCTTCCGTCGCCTCCCATGAGCCGTAGTTTGCTCAAGAATAGCATCCATCGTTAAGGAAACCAGTAAGAATCTAGATGCCTCCATCAGCGACATGTATAAAACTCATTTTCCCATCATCTCGCTCACTTACGTTTCGGGAATATTCTCGGTAATGCCTTTGATGATTTCATCCTCCATACCATCGTCCATCCCGTCTAAAGATGGGCCCTTACTCAATCTCATCCGGACATATCCCACGATATCATCATGATTAGGTTTTATCGATAAAACCACCGTCCCGCGAAGATGCCTGTCAACCTCACCCTGGATGTGTCGTCTTCCCGTTAGGAATATTCGCGCGTTTGGGGACTTCTCGATGACTTGTTTCAACGAATCTAGAATCTCAGGTCGATGCCCTTCAACACATTCATCCAGCGCATCAACACATATGAATGTCGGCTGCAAAGATGTTACAGTCTGTAACAGCTTCACAATTTCCGGTACTCGTAGTCCCCTTCCGCCGATCATCTTTTTGTGATCTTGAAAAGTCCGATTTATCTCGTCCGGTATCCTCTCCAATCCACCGACAATCTGTTTCAGTAGCGAACCGAGTATGTTTGTGGGAGACTGCTCCTCCCGCGCCGCAAAATCCACGTAAAAACATGAAACAGCAATATTTCCCCCCTCAACCGTATCGCACAACCTATCCACCACTAGTGAACTAGTACCGCTGCGCATCAGTGCCACCATCTTTCAGTTTTCCACTGCAGATTATCTCTCACCTCAAATAGGTCTTCCCGACACCCGGACCACCGCAGCAAAATAAAATCGCATGATCAGATCCCTCATGCTGAGCACCGCCGTGCCACCTTCGAAATTCACCAGTTTGAAGCAGCCATTCCCCGACGTTGTCGGCCCGGCGGGTTCGAACATCCTGGTGCCGGATGCGGGGCTCAAGTGGAGACAACCACGCTAGAATCTCAGACCTCTCGTCTGTCGCACCAATATTCACGTTGCACACAATGTCGTTGTTGAATGTATTGGTGTTGTTGAAAGCATTAGTGTTATTTGAGTACTGCGTGTTGTTGTGGGAGTTTGTAGTATAATTGATCGGTGAGTACGACATTTTCTCTCTGGCCGCAAGGCTGTGGGGGATGAACTGTTGAGCTGCTGGGTTCGGGGGATGGAAATTGGGCGAGGGAATTCGGGTCTTAAAAGACTGGCGCCTCGCGGCTGAACATTTCGCCTTATTAATCCATGATAACATGCATTTTTGTGTAACCAATCTTGTGGGGTTCTCTTCGAATCAACCTACTCCGGACCACAGGATCACCCAGCTCCGAACAGCAAAGACTCCAGAACAGCACCCACCACAAACAACAAAACCGAAACCGAAAATAAGGTAACAGAAGCGGGCCCCGAAAGAAATTAGGTTTTGAAAATGGGTGGTTGTTTGGGGAATATTACACCATATAGTTTACCCTTCCCGGACCGAATAATCTGTCAAGACTTGAGTTACCTACCGATAAACCCGGTCACCGTACGCCATTATACTAACCTTCCTCGAGTACACTAACCTACCATTAGCAAGAAATGTGGTTATGGTCGGGTCCAGGAGTCCAGTACCCTCCTGGAAATGGAGAAGCGCAGCAAATCCAAGGTCCAAGACCAATTCTATCTTACCCCCAACCGTTTTACTCGAGTACCAGTTTCATACAGATGATACAGAAATTTTTTCCCCGTACTTGATCTCTGCCAACAGCGGCAATGATCCGCCGGCTAAAATCCCCCCGCACCGTAAACACTGTAGGGCCCAACCGGTAACCCACGGCAAGCAAAACCCTCCAAGCGACTGTCACCCTATCCGTACATCACCGCCAATCCCGATATACCAATATATATTCCGGAATCCAGGAGGTCACTAGGCAGGCCGCCGCCAAGTTTCTGAGAGATTATAGGCTAACACAAGTGTTCAGTGGTTAATGATTACTCTCTAGGGTTGAGGGGGGGTGCACTGGGCCAGTTGAAGTGTGAAGCAACGTGATAGTGGGAAAGGATCTAATAGAGTATGGATGAGTGGAACAGAGACTTGCGGGAAATGGGAATACGAACGTGAAAATGATCAAAAGAATAGAAACAAGCTAGAATAAGAGACTCATGAGACTGAGGATCAAGATACAAGTGAACAAGATGAAGAACAAGATCAGAACTGTGTAGGAATAACATACTTTGGGTAGTCCTAGGCTCCCCTACCGGTGCTTTTTCCTGATGTATTGCAGTATATTTGATTTGACACTCCCCTGTTTACTCCTCAGGCTGTATATGCACTTATGCCAGAAGGCCAGAATGAAAATAAGACAAATATGCAAAAGGGGCAAAGCTCCTGAATGAATAAAAGGGTAAATAAGAAGGGGAAAAAATGAACAGGACCAGATATTATAAGCAGGAACCGTGAAAGTCTGGTGCTGTCTTTGAAGTGTGCAATGGATGCCATCAGTATTCCCAACGGACCAGGTAGGCCAGGCCGTGGTAAAGAGGGGCCCGGCCTGTGAAAATTCTCTAAGGCCTGGCCTATATATCCTAGGTCTACCCGCTCTTGGCGAGCAGCCATGCAGCGTCCCGGCAAAAACCCACAGCATCATAAATGTTCTCACATTACCATTAACATTAAAAATACAAAAACACGTTCGCTTTATTAGCAAAAAAAATACTAGAGATTGTAAGTTAATTAATTAAATTAATGGTGGAAAGACAGTGGGGCCAATCTGAACCTATATGTCGTGTTCTTATAGGGAACGGAGAACGTGAAAATTAAAAATTTAACACAGCGGGAATTCCCGATATATCTACAAGAATCCTACATCTACCGCCGAGGCCGGATTCCGGCGGTATAAAGACGGGAACCCGGAGGGAAAGGGACGGAAAGAGAGAAGAGTCATGTATATGTAGGGATATCTCTGGGAATGCCGAGAAACCGGAGCGCCGAGGTTTTTCAGAACCGGGCTTATAGACCAGCGGGCTTGCAGTATTATACCTCCCCACCGCACCCACGCCCTAGGCGATTATTGGAGTATTGGAGTTGACGTATTCCGGTCCCCGTAGGAGGGTCACCGCTCCTCCATCATGCTAATTTGTCTGGCTCAGGAGACTCTCAAAGTCTTGATATAGGGACAGGGTTTAAGAGTACCAAATGAATGAAGGGACACATTCTGTTGATTTTCCGGCGAAGACGGTATCACAACATGGGATGCTACAAGTACCGGTATCCACTTTGGACCTCAAGCAAACAGCGGATATCATGACACGAGTGATAGTACATGATACACAACCGAGACCAAGTATGGGGACGAAACCCTTTACCGTATCCCATGATACTGCGCGGACCTAAACCGCGATTAGAACGAAGCTCCATGTGATTCGCCAAAACACTCAAGGCATCCGGAATAAACAATTTCTACTATCGACTTAGCTACAAACCAACTATCCCAAATAGATCACAGATCTCACGACAATACACAAAAAACCGAAACGACGATAGCGAAAGCAGCTAAGCCAAACAAAGTAGAATAGAAAGCTCCCCCTCCCCGCTCAAGCCTAACAGGGCCCTTCATGCTCCGAAACAACACAACGGGCCCTCCATTTTTCCAAGCAAAGCGAAATTTATCTACTCTTCGTGCTCCTCCTCCTCCTCATCATCACCCTCCTCCGTTTCACAAGCAGCATCCTTCGCCGGATCATCCTGATCAAGCGCGTCGGAGTCCTCCTCAGGGGCGTGAACAACCTCAACCGCCAACTCCTTATCCTGGGCATAAACACGCAGGCCCACGCATGCAACGGCATCCCAATAATTCTCCTCATCGTAGTCGGAGTCGTCGGAGTCGCTCTCCTCCGCTTTCTCCTCCTCCGCTTCTTCTCCCGCTTCTCCCTCCTCTCCCTCACCTTCTTTGTCCTCGCCCTCCGCGGCTTCTTCTCCCCCCTCCTCCTCCTCTTCGTCCGCGGCCTCGCCCGCACGGAGGCCAGCCCTCACACCAAACTTAGAAGATCGTCCGCGCTTGGTTATCATCCTGCGCGAGAATCGAGAGGGCCTGGCGGGCGCTGACCCGGTGCCCCTACCCGCCCCACCGGAACCCCCGCCCCAGATTGCGCCGGCACCCTCCTCATCATGCTCGGATGGGTCGGCTCCCTTAGCCTTAGCTTTTTTGGCAAGCTCCTTTTCCTTCTTCCTTGCTCGCGCGGCCATCTCGGTGATGACCTCCTCATCCTCGGGCTCTGTTGTAGCCTTGGCAACGGCAAGATCATAACTCATTCCAATTTGCAAGAACTTCCTCCTGTTATACTTCTTCGTCTTCCTGATGACCTTGTGTTTGGTCGGCGCCTCGCGGTTCTTCTCGCCAGTGATCTTGAAGATGACGATGTACTTTCCTGGCTCGAGCTCTAGTTCCGCGTTTACGCTTCGGGACATGCCGACGTTTGATCGTGAGCGGGTGATGTATTCTGTCTCATCTTCCTTCTGGATACGGAAGTGGAGGTTGAAAGTATACTGCCCCGCGAGACCGCGGAAGTAGCGGTGATCGAGCTGGGAGAGTACAATGACCACGGGGCCCTTTGTGGTGACGTTCACTTCAAATCGCGTTGGGCTGTATTCCATCGCCCATGGCACTGGTACTTGGATCCAGCGGTTTGTGACGGTCCAGGTAGTGTCGAAAAGGCGGGTACGATCAAGCTGACTGAATTTGTGCAGGAAGTCATCGTCTGTTGTTGTTAGCTAAGAGCGAAGACGCAAGGGTATAGTTTTTAGCTTACATGACATCCAAAAAGCACCGTCGTCTCCGAAGCGATGCTCCAAGAGTGTCATCCATTCAGCTGTCCACTCTTTCGAACCATCGCTCCATGGACCGGTCCACTCGGTAGATCCCCATGGGTTTCTAAAAAAAAGACAATTAATATCCGATTGATATTTCGGGCATAGAAGGTGGTACCTAATCAAGACGAATCGCTTCCCTTTCACCTCCCTCGCCTTAAGGACCGAATAGGCATGTCCCGAAATAATTCCGGATCGCTCTGATGTTGCACTCCCCAATATGCTAGCTGCAAACAAGAAATCCTTGTTTACAAGAAGAAGCTCTTCCTTCCAGAACCTCTCCTTATCTAGGACATCACAAGTATACAGCTCACTTGTAACACCCCCGGTCAAGTCTTCAACCCCCTCACTACTCCTTGTGTCAGCCAACTGTCACCCACCACTACCATGCCGGGAACAGGAGAGGAGTGAAAGCTTACCCAGTCCAACCTCCCTCTATCGCACCGTAATCACCATGGGCCTTAGCATACGCCTTCTCCAGCAAAGGCAGCCAAGTCTCATTCTTATCCTCACACTTGGCAAACAATAATGCCTGGGACCCTTTGACAAAGGTCTGATTATACTCCTTTTCCTTTCCACTAAATTGTGCTTGCACATACCAATCAGCGTCGTGGTACTCCCGTGTCCTGATGTATAATTGGTCATCGACGATAGTTGATATCCACTCGCCATCTAATAAACCGCCATTAGTTAATCGATGAAAAAAGTGAACAGATGCATCCGGTTTAGGGCCAACATACCGCGCATAAAGATGAATCCGTAAACACCCACCTCTACCACATACCGGTAAGTTAGCGAGAAGGTTTTTCGATTTAATTTAATTGCATAGTTAACATTGAGTAGGGTTAGGGTTAGTGGGAATCATACGTTCATCCCTTGCGACACAGATCTTCTCGACCAGGCCGGAAACGTTTGTGATTGTTGTTACTGCCGCCAAGAGCCAGCAATCGCCCGTCTAAGCCATACCAATCAGTTAGACCCACAGTCAGTAAGCTTTCGGTACGCAGCACTTACAGCTCCCTGGTGGATATCGCCTATCGTCACCATTCCGGTAATTAGCACTCACATTTATTCGTTGTACCGCTGGGGTAGCCCAAGAAAACCCACCAGCACTAACGCCATCCTTAAAAAACTTGGGCTTGTCAAAGATTTCCTATAGCATCCCATAATTCATCAGCACCTAACCCCCACTCATCAATGAATGGTAAGCTAAGGAAAAATAAACAAACCTCAACCCTAGCCATCCCAGCAGGGTCCAGTTCGCTCCCTTGATCCTTCGTGAGGCCATCAAGGCAGTGCCGTCCATCATTCCGGAGGTCAAAATGGAAATCCCTATACTTCCTATTCGCGCTCCGACATTCTTTAGCTATCTTGGCTACCTTAAGCTTGCAATGCTCGACAGCATCATGAAAGCTCTGAGTAGCAATGACAGATTTGGTTGCTCCCTGGGGAATGTGCGCAGCCGCGGCGTCCGCTACCTTGTTCTTCGGAAGGATGGTCCTCGACTTTGATCCTAATGTATCCTCGGCAGCAGTAACTGAAGCTTCATCGGCCTTCTTGACGTCTTTGCCCTTATGTTCCTTGCGTTTGGTAGCAGTGGTAAACATGGTCGGTAGTTTAAACTATGTCAATTGGTAGTAATAGTTGGAGTGATTGAAATTGTGACGGTAGGAGTTGCTTCTGGGGGGGGCGAGAGGGGAACGATGAGGGAAACCGGTGTTGCTATATACCGATCCTCTCCCCCTCGCTCGAGCCGAGAGCTAGACTTTCGAGATGGTAATTCAGAGAGCAGACATCCCTTAAGGGTATTACAGGGATCAGAATTTGTTGGCGTCAATGCGGTAAAGAGAGAGAATGCCGGTCGTAGATGAAAAAGGAATTTTGATTACGGTCGTTATGCAAGGCGAACGGAGCTCCATCAATTGCTGCTTCTTTGACTCACCTGTGTGAATTGTGCTTGATCTACTAGCGCTAGTGGAACTAGGTCATGTTTATCCTCAGCGTTAGAGGGGCTGTTGTGTAACATAACTCAACCCAGCACTAGCAAAGATACCGTTAAAAAGCCCTTGAAATCCACTATCAGATTAGCAACGGGAATCGGGCCATCAGCCCCTGATAGGTTTGGTTTGACAGGACAACGGAATTGCGAATACCGATATCACACTAATTAACGAGTTCCGGTGCGTCCAGTGGGCCTGCTTACCTTACCAGTACCGTAAAAACTCTTGCGATTCACCATCTCGGTTAGGTCTCTGATCTTGGGGTGGAGGGGCAAAGCTTCTTGAGAAGGATTAGTGCTTTCCTGATGTGGCATAGCCCAAGTGCTTTGGCCTTCTATGATCTCTTGAACTTGCCAAACTAAACCTATCTTGGGCTAATGACTCGATTCGCGAGGATAATCCGATGGTGAATCGCAAGAGTTTTTACGGTATTGTGTCACGAAACCGTTAACCAGGATCGTTCAACCCAGAACCCCAAGATTACAGGGCGGCCCTGAAGAATTATATTTCAAGAGTTTTTCCAGTAACCGCAACTGCGCTTGCAGAAGAGCAGTAATCTATCAAACCAACCCCACGCGCACCGAGTAGCGCAATGGAGAACAGTTTCCCGAAGAGGTTACCGCGCAGGCGGACATGATGAGGTTCGAAAGCCCGCTCGCCTAAATTTAGAAAAAAGGTTTCAGCACCCAAAATAAGCGACCGTCTGATATTATGCATCACACGGGCCCGGAGCCGAACAACCCCTGCTGCCCCATGCAAGGTGGGGGGAATTCGGCGTCAGCAATTAAGTTCATGCTACTGTACGGAATAAAGTCAGCAAATGGTAATGCAACAACCAACACACAACACGGAGGAACTGTGATAAGCTTCGTGCTGCTGCTCCCAGATCTTTCCACCGTATCACATTCAGTTGTGTGTGTGCCAGTAGCACAGAAACCTAGGCTACCGCCCCCCCCCCCCACAATTCCTCCTCCCTCACAACTGGCTTATGGTTACCGTTCTTCTTCTTCTTCAGCCCCAGCCCGGTTGAAACGGTGATACCCGTTTCATAGCGCGGGTTGACATTTGCCGGAGCTTCCGCCCCCCCTCTTTTGGATCCAATCCCACTCCCCCGCAGGCATAATGTATCGTTGCCTGTCACACTCGAGCATTATGCATGCATAGCGGTTTCTGGTCATTAAGGTAGAACTAAACGTTGGGCTACAGTAGCACACCTCTACCAGCCGCCGGAACCCGCATCTAGACATGTCTACCTGGCCGCGACCTTCCCCTTGAATGGATTGATACTACCACGAAGGGCTGAGTTGCATGAAGGAAATCAGCAAAAGGTTTCGCATCATAATATTCACATGCGAATCACATTAATACCTCATACTGGTACTGGCACTTTTGACAAGATCGGAATGTCCCAATTATTTTATACTGCGGCCTGTAGTACATTAAACTAACCCTGCATATATCATACCTCTAAATTCAACCCCCGAATCAATCAATTTGTCTTCTTCTTAAAGTTCCCCAACCATTTCCTCAGGGCTGTGGTGAAGATCCCCCTCGCCTTCACACTCTCCGGCCCACTAGTCGAGAGATCCCAGCCGTGGCCTCCACCTTTGAGAAGGTATCCGAACACCTCCCCCTTACCGGTTGAAACCCCCTCCTCTGGAATATCCTGTGTCAGTTTGACACCTTTTGGCGCCCAAGGCTCCCCGGATAACAGCGATAAGGTCAGCCATGGGTCGTATTCACCTCCTAATGCTTGGTCAGCCACGATCAACAAGTCAAGGGGTTCGAATAATACCCGTGGTAAACACGTTCGAAGGCCGGAGGTCCCAACCACCGTATTCCCGATTAGTTTTGTCCACATCCGGCTGCTGAGGTAGCAGGCCGCTGGAAAGTCCTTGTGGGAATTGATGGTAACACATATCTTGCTGATGCTTGAGACTATTATATGATGATACGATTTGATTCGGTCCAAGATTAGACGATTGGAAGAACCCTAATCAGTTCGTTAGATAAGGCTTCCCATATTCCAAGTACATGCTTTTACCCCATTCAGTACAATATTGATACATCCAAGATATGATGTTTGGGATTGGAAACGGATCATCGAGTCGGCAGTTTGGCCTCCCTACAGTACTGTTTCCATAATATCCTGCACAACTGGTCTTCGTGTTGAAATTGACCTAAGCGGCCTGTGAGTATTCGAGCTCCAACTTTAGTGCAAGATTGGGTGACTAACAATAGCTCCGAATGGCTCCCATGTAGCCCAACGATCAGAAGTAAATTTAGCTCCTTTGCTCTTTGCCCACCCCTCTTCCCCAGAAACCCCTCCGGTCTCAGGATTCGTGGAAATCCAATCGCAGAATGACCTCAAACCTGCTATACATACTTATTAAATCTCGATCATCAGATCTCCCATCTTCAAGGGCAAACCCTACCTCCCGTACCCTCTACTAGTTCAGTCTGCCAAGAGGCATAGATATATGTCAGGGCGTATGCAAATCCCTCATTAGTGTTATTCTCCGCGCCAACCCCTAAATATTGCTTCTTTATAGCTGCCGCAGCATCCTCTCTAGAAAGTTGGTCATCGATATACTTGATCGCTGCAACGATGTCATTGGTGCAATTTTTGAACCCAACCGCACCAAGCCCACGATATAGGTGATCCCAATATACCGACATATCGATCTGAGCATGGATCGGAGCGGATGAGGAAAGCGAGGCAAATATTGTCTCGGGGTACTTCGCGCGAACAAGTGCTGCGCGGGTACCAGGATAGCTGGCGCCAAGGAACACCCATGGTGTAGAGGCTGGTGTCAAGTCTGTGCTGGAGAAGTTGTGAAGAGTGAAGTTGTTGGCAAATGCCTAGTTGTCAGTCAGTGAAAGCCATTAGTGAGATCGACAACCTGCGCTACCGGGATATCTGCAAGGGCTTGAGCAGTTGTCAACCACCGGAACTCCTCCACAGGCGTGGTAACAGAGACGTTAACATGTGATGAGGCTCCGTAGTATCTAAAAAATTAGCCCATTGGCCATTGCTACTCATCAACAGTTTAGAATTGTCAGGCACTTACCGATGTTCCCAAACGATCCCAATCCCATTGAATTCTTGGACGATTTTCCGAAAGGGCGTCTCGCCGATAAGCGTACCCAGAGCACTGGGTTCCGCGTCAGATTCCCCGCCGTCATATACTTGATATCCGTTAGCCTATCATTAAGCACTACATGATCGGGGGCACAAACTGAAGACGGGACTCCCGGGCTTGTAGAATTCTTGAAGCACCCAATACCTATTTTCGAATGTTCCAGGATGGTTCCCAAAGTGGTCAAGAGGGAGCTACCGGAACACGTGCGCAACAGATATTAGATCTCGATAGTGAAGTGAAGATGAGGGGAAGGCCAATCACCTTGACTTTTTCAGCTAATACATTCGCTGCCTTAAAAGCTGCCTGAAAATCGACCGATCCCCCACCAACCCCAACATCAGCTCGCCTCTGATAATGGAAAACCGGCCCCGGACGTATCACTGCCTCGGCAAGACCAAGAAGCGCCAACGCTATCACTTGTCGTTTCCACATTTCTCAAGTCAGTCACTTCGCTCCGGGGAACTCGCAAGTGTGATATGGGAAAACTAAAGGTACCTGAAGGGGGAGTGCGGTTTGCCTTTAAAGCCAGGTGACCCAGGCTCTCGCAGCAATAAACACTCGTGCCGTAGAATGGGGGCGAGCTGAGGACCCCCCCCCCCCAGCACTCTCTGTTGAGGCTGACAACCGTAAAAGTAGGAGGGCGTCGGAAAATTGTGAATGATCTGCGGTAAAACGCACTGGGGATACGAAATACCCTTGTCGAGAAAGCGCATCCCCCAGGATCCAGCTCCCCTTCTGGCTAGCCATCGTTGCTTACGGCTCCTAGTCTATTATTGAGTGCTCAAAATTACTATCCCCTGAGAGATACACGACAGCGGTGGACCGCTTTCGTGATCCGCGACTCGCAAGTACCGTAGCAAAACCGTAGGCCTGGCGCCTCTTCATTGGCTATCGCTAAACCAGGCGTTTTGACAACCTGCCTACCTCGGCCGAAGCGATATGTGTTGTTCTCCGAGAGGGCCTACGGAGACAAAAGGAAATAGACAACACAACAAATTCCCAAGTCTAACCACCACCCCCAGTGAACGGGCCTACCGGTAGTGAAAAGCTGGCTCCAATATCGCCTCCGAGGATTGCCAGAAGCGAGAGCACGATAGAAGATAAGTTAGTCGACGGTAAAAAGTTCCTGGAAGCGCTGAGAATGGATAATCTAAACCCTGGGAACAAAGAACGGTACCAACTTTCCCTAAACGTCGAGATAGAATAATAGATTCCCCTCAATCAAAGAATGGTATTCAGGCAATTCGGATATAACTCCGAAACGGTGCTTCTGCGGCTGCAGCGTGGTCCTAGAATATGCTTGTTGGTTGTGGAGTTAGTGCTCTGCCAAGCTTTGGGATCTCGGGAGCGGCTCCCAGGACTCAGCCTCCCCCAGGGTACAAACTCCCGCGAGAAGTTATGGAATATCATATTCATAACGGTAGGTTAACCAGCCAAATATCCCTGTCTCTTCTAACCCTTGTAACCGAGGGCTCATGATAACCTACCAGTCTCTATTGAAAAAAAGGTGCAAATTAGCCTCTCAACCCGGCCCGGGCCAGCCGTTTGTCCGCAGACCTACAAGAGGCAGGAAGTTGGCTTCCGAGCCTATCGAAAGAGAATATCTGAAGCCTAGCGAAGCCCGGTTGCGCCGAGATAAGTGTATTTACTCCCGCAGTTCTCCTAAGCACATATCTCTTTAAGTCAGCTGTCGCAAAAACTCGCCACCGCACGCTACAGTGCAGTCAGCAATGCTTCCCCCAAGAATCTAGGCATACCATAGATAGCAAAAATCTAAACATAGAACACCAGTAGGATGGTAGCTTTTACTACATGAGGCTCCGCCGCTCCGCTGGCACAGTACTACACGAGTACAAGAGAGGAAATGGGATTTGTGTTTTTTGCTGACAGCGACAGGAAAAAAAACATCCGCGAGTACAAGCACCAGGCGAGATGTCTCCGTGCAAGGGTTTCCAAGTCCTTTAGTTGGTGGGAAGAGAAGCAAAAACACCGAACAGCGTGGCAGCGTGGCTGCATGTTTCTACTTTTTCCTATTGAAATAGACTCCATGTCTTAGGCATCCCTGCTACCGGTATCCTCACCTCGTACGAAAACATCTCGCCTGCTTATCGATAGAGTGTTACCTCAGCACCAGCTGGTAGAACATACCAGAGTAGACGGAGGCGGATGGATGACAAAGGTGATGAAGGCGGATAATTTCCGGGGACGAAGGACAAGGGTAGGTAATACCTTTAATGCGTTGGGTAATTTGATTTTTTTTGGAGCCGAAAGGATTGGCGGAAGGCTTTACAAGTATGCTCATGTCTTTCCTTTATTATTATTATGGAAGTAAGCAAGCAAGTGGGTTTGTACTCGTACATGGAGAGAAATTGACTAGTGTGGGAAGCGGTGGGATGATTAAAGCAGTTTCATCGTTAAAGTTATATAATATATATACTTATGTTTTGGTTGGTTTGAAGACGAGTGGATAAAGTTTCTGATTATACCTACCATAGTCCAACCCTAGCCTAGTTCGAACGCTCGGCCATTAACCCATTTTTTAGCTATCCCCAATAGAACAGTACCGCCTCTCTACCGGGCTAGGGATCTAGGCATAGACTACATAAACTTAGTACCAATATCCCCTCTGGCGCGAAAGTGTCGGCGGAGAGAACAGAGATGATGCGACCCTCTTTTGTACAGTTCTTGGGCAAAAGTCATTTTCGGTGGGCTCGAGTACAGCTAAAAACCCACCGGGAGACGGAAACCTGCAGTCCATGAAATGCTGATGTGTACCCCCCTCCTTTTAACCAATTAACACAAAGGAAATTCCAACAGATAGCTAAAGCTCAAGTAAATTATAAATTAAAATCCCCATAACAAATTCCTTTGTTCTATGGACAGTGCTCACCAATTGGCATGCCCCATCTTCAAACTCTAGCTAAAGCACCAAGAATTTGTATGGGCTCCGATAGGAGAAGATACATGTTTTGAAAATTACTAAATTTGTTTCACCACAGTCCTTTCGATATTTCGCTATATACTCTAATACTGAAATATCGCAGTTAGAGTGTCCAGGACTAGTGCCCTATAGAAAATTGATTTACCTGCCCTGCAGGTGGTCGAGTTCTAGCACTCTGAAAAGCGCCACTTTTGGTGTAAAAGAGGCCAACAACGATGGCTTTTTTCAAGGCACTGTACCAGCACAATACCACACTATAAAAAAAAAAGTAATCGGCATCTAAAATGGAGTGGCTATAAATGCACCAGAGGCCACAAGCAAGGAACCTGGTGAACCGATATCTACGTTAGTTGGAAATTACAGGAGCGTCATTCTCTGTATCATAATAAAAAAATTTGTCACAGAGAGCAAATAAACATGAAATTCAAAGCTGAACAGGGCTCATCGGCAATGCCGAGTGTACACATGGGGTTTACCAGTATTGTTTAGTAAAATAAAGGTATCTAAGCTCAATAAACCTCCGGAAAAACGTGGCCAGAGAGATTACTTAGTACCATGGCGATCCTTACTAACTTAGGCTGAACATCAGCTCATAATCTCTGTATTATGGCATTTTGTGAATTTTCCTCTACCAACACAGCATTCGAAACCTCCCCCAGCCCGTGGGCTGTATAGTACCGGTATATGCTGGAGCTCGCTTGTATCAGTGTAAGGAAAGCATTTTAAGAGCTGAATCCGCCACCCGTAACCGAAAAGGAATACGACGATGTGGGCTGTTCAAGCTTTTCAATGGGCCGGAGAGATCTTGCGATGCGACCCAATTCTAAGGCACGATGTCCCATCATCGCTTCTGCCTACGGAAACTATTAGCAGATCGGGAGACCCGCCCAGTAGGAAAGCCCCTGGCTAGGCTGCAGTACTCAGGGATGCAAACAGCCTTGCAGCTTGCATCCACCACTCGCGAAAATGTTTCAATGATTACATCACCTACTATAAAGCCGGGGGAAAAAATACACCGACATTTGTCATCGGGCATTGACACTGACTAAAATGTCAGACGGATTTTTTGTCACCCACCAACGTATTCCACAGCATAGCGAGCGCCTGTCATGGCGAGCCACATGCGGATCTGGACAATGCAATTGGCTGAATCCTAGCCGTAATTGCAATGGTGAGTATTATTTGGGTGTATGGCTCGCTATGCCGTGGAATACCCCCAGGACACCAACCCAAGACTGTTGTGGAAATATTGAATGGAATGATAGTACGAGATAATGAAGAAGTGATTGATTGCTTGAGGAAAAACTAAGCACTGTAACTATCTCAAAGAGAAGGGCGAGCAGCCCTGACTATCTACCATTGGGGAGTGAGACAAATAGGTCGAGCGAACAATAACAATAACAATAAAGGAAGAATGAGGGAAATGCAAGGAGGTATCTTCAGTAGTGCCGGAGGTGTAGAGGTATGATAAGGTTTGATGCAAGGAGAAAAAACCGACAGTGTGAGTGACACCACAGTAGTGCCAGAAGTATGTTTCAACAAAGACCCGAAACTGCAATACGAGTGATCAGCCATGTCCTTGACCGCTTGACTTATAAATGTTGAAAGAAGAAATAACTAATGTGTTCGGCCATAGAACGATGAAAGTTTCGCATCCCATCCGCTCTGCGGTAAACAAGCATCGTATCGTCCGGTTAGTACTACAGTAGGTGACTATGTGGGAATCCCGGATGCCGAACTCTCTTGTGATTCTTTTTTTTTTTGCCCACCATGTGTATATCTGGTGGTTCTGAGCGAGAAGGGCTTTATGTACCGGTATAGGTTGAGACATATTTTAGGGCTAGAGGCTTTGCTAGTAGTAGATGCATAATTTGCCTGTCTAGTCGGTGAAGAGAACATCTAGAGTCTGTTTGGCGAAAACGGAGCGGGGGGGGGGGCAACCGTTCTGTTTTGTGCCTATGGAAACGGTTGCCTTGGAGTTTTCGAGCGGAAGGGAAACGGTCATTTGTATGGAGCAACGGAACGGAACCATACATATTTAAATAGGCTCTAAAACTTCTAGCAGAATCCATCGCTTGCGATAACCTGACTCGGAGTGAAACGGCTAAATTGGAAAAACTTTTTTCCAGGATCTTATCCAACTTTTCACCCCCCCCAACCCCTCATGGTATCACGTTAGGAATTTTTCCAAGAATTTTTCCGTGAGATAAAGCTGATGCTGGAGGTTAATCTATCGCAGGACAAGCCCTTTCATGACGCCGTTGGAACAGGAGCAGGAGTGAGTTCTGCTCCCGGCTCCTTCGCTCGTCAAATCGTTAGCGGATGCGGTATGGATTATGAGGTTGGACACTCATACCGGCAGTTGTACTCGTAGTTTGTCTTTATTCACCCCCACTCTCGTCGGCTTACCGCGACCTGGGCTGGACTTGGTCTAGAGGCTTGGGGAATGTTGTGGATGAACTGCCCGTACCCGCGGCGGGACACAATGGGCGCAACCTCGATTCCTAATAACTTAAGTTAATGCTATAGCTAAAGTTAGAGGTCCTAGAGAGAAGAAGGGACACAAACATACAGGCCTTGGTATTAATAGTCATTATTCGAGCAATTGTGGTTGTAATTGTACGGTAATCACTATTGTAGTTATCATGATGGTTAAACTTTGCGGGTGATTGCAGTTGGCACCCGTTGTCTCAGACCCGATTCTCGCCTCGAATAACTCTTTTCCGGCAGAGGCACAGCCACTCGGCAGGTGTGTCCGCGGCACATGTCTCATATTGGTGTTCTCAACGTCCGCAAGATGGAGGGGGGTTGGATGGGAATGGCACACACACAAGCCACATCACCCCGCACTCACCCAGCCCCGCTCACGCAGAAAAGTTTTATAAAACCCCTCCAATACCCCCCCCCCCCACTAATCGCCGTACCATTTCTACAAACCAACCCTTAGGACAGAATGTCGTGGCCGAGGCTACATATACACAACCGGTCAACTGCTGCATCGACAATGCCCGGTGCGGCAACATAATAAGTAATTCCATCACTGACAAGCCCTAAAGCCCGATGAAGATGCATAGATTATGCGTCGGCTCTCCACACTGGAGGCAAGTAACAGGCATCAAGACGTGCGCACTGGCTGCTTCGACAATGTCGGTGCTGGCTCTTGGAACCACGGCCGAAATCGCTTTCCTCCCGCCTCCTCTGATACCCGCCTGGTACTGCCCCCCTCCCCCCCCCCCATCATGGTGGCGATTGTCTACTCTTGCTAAGCAAGAAAGTCTCAGTACAAGCCTCTTCCTGCTCGCACAGGCCGTCGATCACCAAGGGAAACTAGGACCTCCTCTCGCCGTCAACCATATCCGCTTGTTTCAAAGACCCCCGCCAGGCACTCGTGCCTCAGATATGTCTTCCCCACTCCCGGATCCCCCCCCGCCCCACCCGCGCTCCTCCCCCGCTGCCGAGATTCGCTTGTTTCCAAAACCCAACGCCCCCCCCGGCACCGCCCGGACCAGCCAGTGCGCACGTCTTGATGCCTGTTATTTGGCTCCAGTGGGGAGAGCCAACGCATAATCTGTGCATCCTCGTCGGCCTTATAGAACTTGTTGGTGTTGAAACTACTTATTATGTTGCCGCAGTGGGCATTGCCGTCGCCGGAGTTAATCGATTGTGTATTTGTAGTCTGGGCGATGGTGTTCTGTTCGAAATACTGGATGGATGAGGGAATGGTATGTATGGTAATTTGTTTGTAAACTTTCTGTGGGTAGAATTGAAGAAAAGGGGGGGTGATGTGATGTGGCTTAACTTATCTTGTGATGTTGACTTGTAATGCTATTTAATTACCTCCATCGGGGGAGGGGGTGCCGGTGGCCGACTGGTGTGGGATATGTTTCACGAACACTTCTGCTTAGTTGTATGTATCTTGGGTTGTTCGGAGGGGGTTAGTTAGTCCATCTCGGCTATGGCTGAATTCTTCTCACCGATTGCCCACTTAACCCCCCGCTCTTTGTTATGGCATGATACTCGAATAGATTTCCGAGAAGGGATTGGCGCTTCAACTTGGGAGTGCTGGTATGGGATACCAGTGTATAATAGTGACCTCATAGTACGTTAGTAGTTTCCCTAGCAAGCTCCCGTAATTATTCCACGGCGCCGGAGGGTATCACGAAACTTAAATCCTCAGCTTATACAAACTTGCATAGGAATTTCGGGGGAGAGCCTTTCAGCCATAGTTATCCACATCTAGCGAGGTAAAGATGTGTTATTAATGAATTCGCCGGGAGGGGTGTTGTCAGGATCTCCGTAACATCATCCCGAAATAAGAACGAAGATGTTGGCGGTTAGTGACACTTTAAGGCAAAAACGTTGGTCCAGGTGGTATGAGCAAAAGTGTTAAATTGGATGGCTTTTGGATGGACGGAGTGGATTGTCTCTTGGACCAAGCTCCACCTTGCTGTCCACTCTGATCTCACCCCCCCCCCCCTGCTTCCTGGGGACCCTGTGAACCATGAATCCGGAGTACCATATGGGAATTCGGGAAACCTAGAAGTATAGATCTTCAGATACTTAGACGAGAATTTTAACGAGCCATTTTATTGGTGTAGGGACTGGACTACTTGACCACCAACCAAATACCCAACAGTAGTGATCAACTGCACAAACTCAATGCCACTGAATTCCTTCGACTACCCATCCGCCACCCCTGAAAGAAAGAAAGAAAGGAAATAGACAGATCACCCATCATCCAACGATTCCAACCTCCCCCTCAGGCTCTTCCGCCCTCCCACTCACCCTCTATACCCCACCCCTCTGAGCAACGGCCTCCCCAACCTCCTCCCCCAACTCCACCAAAATCCCCATCCTACAGTCTACAATCTCGTCAGCCTCCTCAAGACAGATCCAGCGCTCACCTTCCTCAAGATAATTCAAGTGTAGAGTATCCCAGATTTCGTCGACAACGGCCTTGATCAGCCCGAGCGCGCGCTCGGTTTCAGCGATGGGTGGGTCCTGTGAGGTTAGTAGCTTTTGTATGTTAGCGGCAAGTTTCGCGGCGCTGTAGACTTTGTCGCGGAGGGTTATGGGGTTTCCTGGAGTCATTTCGAGGTTGTGCTGTTGGTGCCGGGTTGGGTTGGGTGGGGGAGATGGGAAGTATTGGAGAGCGGGAGGGGAGGTAGGTGTTATATAGGGGAAGGGGTGTGAGTAGAGAAGGATTCAAGATGATAATATTATTTAGTTGGGGGTGGAAGGGTGGGGTTTTCAAGATAGGATTGAACGTCCTCCCCCCCAAGTTTTTCATGATGAGAAAAGATGATTGGTGGCTGGAGGAATGTTATGGACCTGGCCTTCGTACCAGCTATCACTCGTGAGCTTTTCAAGCTGGTTATAGACCTAGTGCTATACCGGGGGGCCAAATTTCCTACCTATTTAGCGCACAGGCATCCATTACGTGAATTAATCGACCCAATATTGACTGTAACCTCATTGTCGAGCTAGCCCAACCAGCCAGACCATTTTTGAAAACCACTCGATCGATTGGATACTCCAAACATGAATCATGAAACCAGCGCAAGGGAGCCGGGAACACGCCGAGACCCTCCGACCTCCTAAATGTGTGTAGAAAAGAACTAGTCGCTATCGGGCGGAATCACTATCGGAAGTGGTAAAGGTCGAGTGATGAAAATTAGGGTCACAGATTTTCACTCGAACGTTTTCTCATGGCGAGTATTATCACGACATAATCAAGCACATCGTCCCCCACTACAGTTCCCCCAACAAACCCTCAGTAATTTATAATGGGTGCCTTGCCATGAAGAATTGGGATACGATAAACTACGCCAATCTCTTTAGTCGGAGGAATGTGATGCTTCATCGAGTGGACCGAACAAACGATACTCCACCGACAATCCAGCAGATACTGATACTTCGAGCATAGGCATTCCAAACCAAGGAAATAAACCTCGGCGCCGAGCTCCCCACGGCCCCCAAACACCTTGAATTCCATACCTAAACCGCCATGCCCCCCCGAACCACATTGAGTCCAAGAAGGAAACCTACCATCAAATTCAATGGCCCTACAAACCCCGAAATAAGGATTCTGCCCACGCTCCTGAGGTCCCCCCTCCTCCCCTCCCCCACTTCATGACTATAAATGGCTCCTGGGGACCATCCTCGATCAAACCAACAACTACCATCCATCCATCCATCCTCCTACCACAAACACCCGACAAAAAAAAAACCACAAAAAAAACATCGCATTCCGAAACTCTAGACAATATGTCCCTCTTCTCTAAACTCAAAGCAAAGATCAAGAAACTTTTTTCCAAACTCTCTCCTTTCCATAAGAAGCGCTTGGTTATTGGCCTCCCAATCCCGGGGTCTCTCAAGGTTAAGCAATCTATTAAGCAATGCCTTGCCTGCCAAAACGCATGGATAGCTGCCCCCGCTGAATTGTGTGCCAATTGTAAGTTCTTCCATTAAGCAAGTTGTTTTCTCTTTAATGCTAAATAGAGGTGGATATAGGCGAGCTTAGCCCTTACATTATCCCGTACGACTACGCGGAAGTCGAAGCCGGATTTACCAAGAAGGACGGGCGCCAGGGGGGAGAGATCGGAGAGGCCTCTCGCTGGGAGGGGCCCGCTGGGGGGATCGCTGAAGAGGAATACCCCGATCAGCCCATCCTCCTTAGAGGTGGGTTTCCCGACATGGCTACCGAAGGGCTTCCGGGGAAGGATTGAGAGGGGTTTTGTAACTCTTCCTTTCAGGATAGAGATTTCTTATTCTTTTTATCCGGGGTGAGATGGGACTTTTTCTATAACTAGTGTTCTATTCTTTTTTATCCGGGGTGAGATGGAAATTTGTTATAACTAGTGTTCTATTCTTTGTTATCCGGGGTGAGACGGAATTGTTTTTTGTTTTGACTAGTACTGTTGTGGATGTATATAACAGTGCGGAAATTTAAAGCTGGTAGACAGCTGTGATAACCTTATACATCCTAGATGAGCCAAGTGTACGATGTGATTGTTTATTGTCCAATGAGACATGGTGTGAGGTGAAATGTCTAGTAGAGTCTCGAAGTACTCTTTTGTTAAAGCTTCCCAAGTAGCCGGAGCTTTCGGTAGGATAAGTCGGATGTAGTTTAGGTAGCAAGATCTAGTTCTTTCACACAACGAATTGGATAACGATTCTGATTCTTTATTGCAAGCAACACTTTTATTGCCTATATTCTCCCATAGCGAGAGGTACCTGCTTGTTCCATCACACTGGCAGAGCTCTTTCCCTGCGCTTTCATCTACCATGTACTATGTAGTCTGGAATTTCCTCCTCTAGAAAGGGGCGGAAAACACACCAAAAAACACCCCCCGAGACAAAAAAAAATGGTGAAAAAACACAGAGCCTACTAGGAGAGGCAAATCCAACACCCTAGCACATTGTCCAATTATTCGAGTTTTTACGGTATGCAAGCCCCGGTTTTTTCGCTCCCCTTATGTCTCTATGCAGAAGTCCGTTCTATAGAGCTATAAGACCCGGTTCCCGGTTCCCGATTCCCGCGCTTTTATTCGTACAGGCTACCCGGAGCAATATCACAAACAGTCGAATTGTCTGAATCGGAGAAGGAATTTCTATTTCGAGAAGTAACATTTTTTAGGTGACTGGAAGGAATTTTTAAAGTGCTTTTCAAGAGCTAATATCTAAAAACTATCTTTTTATATCGGTAGTAGGACCAGCACTTCCGACCTGTGACTAGGATATCAGAGCGAGATAACCGGTAATAAATACGGCACCATCAAGTACCATAGGTGAAATTGACCTTGCGGGGAGGAGAGGGCCGTCAATGGCCTGATAGAGGCTAACTTAAGCCCCCCCATAGCTGAAGCAGACAAAACTAGTCAGTACTCTAATAATCTCACCAATTCAGGAACAGCCATAACGTCATAAGAATCACCTACCGGTACAATAGGAGTCCTCAATGTGGGATCGCAGCGGCTGTTCCTCAGGTTGACGGGGCTTGAATCCGGTCAATTATGTCTAAAATCCCTGATCGGACTTTGAGTACCCCTTCAAAAGTCGTCGAGAAACTGTCTGGGAAAGCCAAAAAATGGAAATGGTGCAGTGTTTGGGAAGTTCCGGCTTGGATATAATCGCTTTTTCATCATCGCTCGACTATGCCCGGAATTTATTCCCAATAATCCACAGCATTGACTAACTCGTTGAGCTTCTTTAGTGCCAGGGAACAGATTTGAGGAGTGGAAATCGTCCCCTCAAGCTCCCGCACCATCATAGGTCCATTTATCCAATAGTCTCCCAGCCCAAACCGAAAGACCACCACTGCGATCCTACCCCGAGGACCCCCAACCTCCCCCACGTTGCGAGCACCCGGCAAGGGCACACCCGATACTCTATTTGGGTTTAGCAGGGCGAGCTAGAGTTGAATAAACTTCCTGCCTATGAGAGAATAGAGTTTAGCTGAATGGTGTAACGAATTGGGAAAAGCTGAGCGGGTGATGAGAGAGAATACATACTTTGGGCGGACTTTGGTGTGATGAGAAACATTCAAGCGCTCTTTGCTTGAACCGGGACACAGCATGCCTTCGAAACCATATTCGACCGAGCCTGCGATATTATATGAGGAGAGTATTTTGCTTGCGATTGAGCAATACCAATTACGAGGAGTACTGGCTATGGTTGACCGAGAAGATTACGACGAAGTAGGAGCCTTCTAACCCAAGTTGCTTAAGCGCTACCCCTCCTACTCGCTTTGCCGGGTGCTTGCAACGTAGGAAAATATTATAGTACTGGTACTCGGATATGGAAGTAAAAATCGAGTATGCGAAGAGCCCTGTTTTGCGGAAAGGTATTGAGCTAGAAATAATAGAAGAGATCGGCACACTCAGGGAAAGAGGAACCTGGACTAAGACTTGGCAGACGTAACCTAACACATCATTGGTGATATGTGTATTCAGTAGTTTGCGTATGATACACTATTTGAGGTAGTCGAGTACTAAGACCTGCACAATTTTTCTGCAAAAGTATTAAGGGATCACTTGAATGCAACTGCTCTGGGTTTTGACCTCCTAGTCACCCCCTGTTTCTCCTAATTACTAATCTGTGAGATTTCCGAGATTCAGGTCCTATCTTGTCATGCTCGATTTTTATACTTCCACCCGAGTACCGTGGGCCGCCTTTGCGACAACCGTATTGTGGAATATTAATGAAACTTGACACTGTTTATTCAAGCAAAGACATCGTGGCCGAGTGGTTAAGGCGACAGATTAGAAATCTGTTTCGTTCGCGAGCACAGGTTCGAGTCCTGTCGATGTCGAAATTCTTTTTTGTTTTTGCTGGAACTGTTGGCTCTATTGCTGTTTATGGGATTATTACGTCTTCCGGGAGATAGGAACACTCTCGTTTAGGCTACGGTAGTCCCGTCTGAAGGATGAGTTGGGGCTCTGCGGGTTCTAGGCCGATAGAATTGTCTTGTGAGGGGAAACCAAAGATTTTTGTGGTGGTGATGGTGGTTTCCTGCCGGTGAATGGCCATTGTGTTTGGGCTCTTCCGAGGTTATAATATCTATAAAAAAATGAAAACATGAAAACATGAAAACATGGAAACACCCGCCCTCTCCCCCTCTACCCTTTATTTCTGCACTTAGACTCCTGCCTGTATCATACTGGTGCTGTGGCAATCCTCCAATAACAGTGGCGGAGGAAAATCTTCGGCAGAACCTCCCGGGCAACCATTTTATCGAAGCCCTCGCGCTTGGACCCATGGCTACAAACAAACAACAAAACACAACACACGGAACAACAATGCAGCACTTGCACTCAGCAATTTACTCTCCCCACGCAAGGCCAAATCCACCACTCTGCTCGCCAGCTCGCCATTGATGATCCCCCAGGTCATCGCCAATCAGAAGACCGAACGATAATCCCCCGTTTCACCAAAAGCCTTACGGTACGTCCATCTCCATCAGCACTACTGCAGCTTCGTTCTCCAACATTGGCGACGGCGGCGCGCGCAGGTACAGCAAGCTTTGCTGCAAAACATCCCCAAAACTGAATATGCGAGACAACCATGGGGGGGGAAGAGGGGGGGGGTTCTTTTTTCGCCCAATGGACGGGAAGACGTAACTGTGGGGTTTTAGCTGGCGCCAATGGGATTTCGAGAAGAGTTGCCGGGGTGTTAGGTGTTCGCTGGATGGGGGGGTGAGGTGAGGATCGATGGATGGGGGTTATAAGTAGGCGAATGGAGAGCCCCTTCCCCTCCGCGTGAAGGAGGAGAAGAAAAGGTTGGGAAGAGGTGGATACGATTCCAATTCTTGCGCTCCGAATATAACTCGATTCACTGTACGCTACACCACGCGAATTATCACAATGCACTCACCACCCGCGACGGCAACGCATCTCCTCCTCTCCTTCCTCCTAACCCTCACGCACGCCCTTCCAAACACCCAAACACCCCTTCTCCTGCACCAACCGGAAACCTCCTCCTCAAACAGCCTCACCACCACGACCACCACCACACCATGGGGCTACCACGACCACTCAGGCCCCCTCTCCTGGCACAGACTCTCCGCATCCTACACCCTCTGCAAAACCGGCCTCCGCCAATCCCCAATAAACATCGACAAAGCCCTTAAGCGCCCAACGGGCCTAAAACTGCGACGAGGCGACTACCACGAATACGGCATCCTGGAGAACGAGGGCCAAACCGTGAGCATAAAGCCGCAAGAGGAGGACGCAAAGTACGGCTACCAACTCTTCCCCGGCGACTCGGCCGGCGGCGGCGGCGGAGGATGGGCGCTGCTGGACACAATGCACTTCCACACCCCCAGCGAACACCACCTCGACGGCGAGCACTTTGTCGGCGAGATACACGCCGTGTTCAAAACTGTCGACGGCCAGACGACCATCCTCTCCACGCTGCTGGACATTGACACTACGAATAGCAATCACCTACTCACCACCTTGCACCCGTGGCTCCCATTCGTCGCGACCCCGCTTACGGCCACCTTCGTCCAATTCGACCCGAGCCCCATACTCGACCGCTTCTATCGCGCGTACCGTCGTGAGCGGGTGTACACCTATCGCGGCAGCCTCTCGACCCCGCCGTGCACGGAGGGTGTGCTTTGGATGATCTCGCAGGAGCCGGAGAAGATTAGCGTCGAGCATTACCGGAGGCTCAAGGCGATTACGAAGTTCAATGCGAGGTATCCGCAGAATCATCCGGGGTACATGAATTTGTTGGAGTGGGCTTGCGAGAAGTAAATAAATGGTGATGAATAAGTGAAGGAGTTCTTTTTTTTCTTCCTTTCTTGTTTACGTCTGCTTATCCGTCTAGCTAACTAAGGATTCATCTCATCACATCCTTTTTTTTCCACCTTCATTTCTTCTTTTTTCATAATCGTATGTATGATATTATGATAAGCTGCGCTATACCCTACAAGCGTCATGAGCTCTCCATCCCCTCGGCCCGAGGTCACCCCGCACTACCGTTTACAATCCGTGATTTACGTGCCCGAGCCGGAACGAATTCTAGCTTTTTATTCCCTGCGGGGCCGTCTGAAATCCTTTGATCAATTTCCGCGGCTGGAATCTAGTCAGGGGTAGGGAAGGAGAAAGAGAAAAAAAATAGTGCCGACCATGTGAATATCGGTACCCTCCTATTACCTGTCCGCAGGCACCGTGAATTGTGAAGGGTTAGGGTTGGCATGGGCAATCACGTTGATGAGCAAGTGGGATATGAAGAAAGATACCATACGATGCGAGAAGCTTTTTGAAAGGAGATACATCATGATGTATTTGATAACCTGTATAATAGACTAGCAAACAAACGGACAAGAAATAACCAAAAGAAAGAAAGAAAGAAAGAAAAGAAAAGGAGAGGAGTCCACAAATTCCATAACCCGGGCCAAAAAAAGGTAAAAGGGAACGGGGAAAGGAAGATGTTTTATCCCGACGACGACAATCAAAGATTACAACTTTGGGGTTTTCAGTCCCTCCAATTCGCCATAACTCTTGACAATCTCATCCACGACCTCGTCGTCTTGCAGGCTAGTGACTTCTTTAATAGCTTCGCGGATCCCCTTCTGCTCAACCTTGGAGCGGAGCTCGCCGCTCTGCTTATCCTCGGGATTCTCGTATAGGAACGCGGCAGCGATGCCCTTCGCTAGATGGCTATACCCAAGGCCGAACTCTCTCGCCATGGTCAACGGACCGACGAGTCTGTCTCCCGCGGTGACCTTGCGGATGGGTTCCCGACCGACGCGGACTACGTCGTCCTTGATATACGGGTTTCGGAAGCGCTTCTGGATCTTGTTAATGTACTTCTCGTGCTCCTTCTCGTTGAAAGAGTGTTTCTTGCAGAGCGCGGCGCCGGACTCGAGCATGGCTTTGTACACGATGTCTTCGATCCATGGGTCGCCGAGTGCCTCGTCGACCGTTTTGAAGCCCTTCAGGAAGCCGAGGTATGCGGTGATTGCGTGTCCGCAGTTTAGCGTGAAGAGCTTTCGCTGGACGAATGCGGTGAGGTTGTCTGTTAGTTTCATACCTGGGATATCTGGCTTCTTTCCCTTGATGGCGGGCTCCTCTACGATCCATTCGTAGAAGTTCTCTACACCAACGGCGAGGGGGTTGTTGTCTTTTGAGAAGGGGGGTACGATACGGTCAACGGCGCAGTTCGGGAAGCCGACGTACTGGTTAAGGTACTCTTTGTCTGCGTCCTCCGGGAGATGCTTCGTAACTTCTTCTTTAAGGAGGGACGAAGCGCCAGTGAGGTTCTCGCAGGCGATTATGTTGAGTTCGGAGGTCACACCGGCCTTTCGACGAGCGCAAATGCCGGACGCAATTCCCCGGGCAATGATTCGGAGGACATTCGGACCTACGGCTGTGGTAATTATTGAGGCTTCGGTGATGGTCTGGTTCATTGCTTCTTGGTTCGTGGAAATTATGCCTGATACGCCTTTTATGGTGTCGACTTCGCCTTTGCGTTCCAGGTCCAAGATGTATATCTCGTACTCCTTCTTCTCGTTGAGAGCATTGATTAGGTTCACCACAACGTCCGCAAAGACAAGATTGTATCCGGCTGTAGCGAGGAGTGCACCGATGAAGCCACGGCCGATGTTACCGGCTCCAAAGTGGAGGGCCTTTTGCTTGGGCATTTTGGCGGGGAAGAGGAATTGAAAAAATCTCTTTAAAATGGATGTCATAACAATTGTCAGTCTTTGGGCTCTTGCTCTCTTTCCCTTTTCTTTCTTGTATCTAGAAAAGGTTTTCAAAAGACGGGGACAGAAGAGAAGGGGAGAAAACTTACAGGGGGGGAAAGTGATGTTCGTTATATATCACAAAGAAAAGTGAAATGGAGATGGCCTTGATTGACTGCTATCGTACTCGATATTTATTTATCAATGCGACCTGAGCTATCGTCCCACACACTCTCTTTTCCCAAACTCACTCACTCCCACACCGGATGCCCCGTTTGATATCTGCTGCACCCTTGGCCTTGCCTGCGGGGAAATTCGGGGGCGGAAGGGCACTCAATGGTTCTGTTTCATGCACTCTCCTTCTTAGCGGAAACTCTAGAAATCAGCCGCCGGAATAGTCTCGTTATTTTCCGAGTGTGAAGGCTTGCGGTATCAAAATTGCGCTGTAGTGTTTCGTTTATCTTTCAAGGGCTTGATACTGGCAATCCTTGCTCATTGTCACCGTTTGCTGCGGTCTTTTTTTTTGCTCAATTGAACTTCCTTTTGGGTTCGGAGAAGTGTGATAGATAATTATTCCGAATCAGGCTGAAGTGGCTTCACCGAATATTTTCCGTTAACTCGTTTCGATGCATGAAGGATATGGTTCGTGCGTCTCTTCTTCCCTCTCCCTGCTGGTTATGTGATAGGAGGGTGTGGGGGGGGAACAAACAAAAACGGTTTTGTGCTTTTTCTTTTCTGAGATATGGCAAATTCTCTTCTTTCATCCGGCTCCTTGTATCCTGCAAGACGGTTGGCAGCAGCTAGATTACTGCATGAAAATTTTTCCGAATTTGCGCTGATGAAAGGTTTTAAACGTTACCGGTAGGGGTTGAGCGGGGTTTGGAGATCACACATCAAAGTTACGTCAGGTTCCCACGGTACAGTACCCGTGATTCTCCCAGCTCTCCCGAGACGTCACCAGGATTCGTACTCGAGCACTTGCACTCTTGCAAAGCTGGTCAACTTCCCGGTGTCTAAACCCAAGGTTTTTGAGACTTTTCCTACCCAAGCGCTTGTGCTCGGGTAATGTGGTTTACCAAAATTGTGCCGACATTCCAGGGTTAATCAAGCGGGGGCCGACTGGGTAGGATGGTAGCCGGTCTAGCGCCGGTATTACGATATTGCTCCACCCGCTCCATTCATCCCCGGAATGCATTTATCATAGATCATCTCCTGCATGCTACCAATTATCATTTCGCCCGTAAACAAACAGTTTGTAGCGGTGCCGATATACCTCCCGGCTGAACAAGGGAGTGCCGTAGGCGCAGAGTTCCGCTCTTGAAACGAAGTGGAGCGGGCGCACATGCACACCAAACCTAGCAATCCCCCCTCTCAAGGCCGAGCTTAACTAGGACTAGGGAACCACCTTAGGAGGGGAGGCGGCGGCCAAATTACATAAGTTTTTGATTGCATGATCGGTTACTATGGATAGATAAGGATCCGGCGACGCCACTTGAGCTATGGCAGCCATTGTGGCATATGGCGTCGAAACGCTACAAGTCCTGCAGTAGTAGTACTAGTACTGTCGCTTTCCGACGGACAGTTGCTTAGGAGCCTTGAACGTTTCACGAGGGGCCAATCTAGAACTAGCCGACATCTCCGCCGGGTTCTCGTTCCCAGATTATTCCCCCCCGCACCCAAAGCCGATCAGAGGCGGGGCTGGAGGTCTTTTCGCTGACATGAGAGACAATTATTAGCATTTGCTTGGAATTGACTCGCCGGGGTCCCAATCAACTGCTGACTCAACACAACCAAAGGAGCCCCAGTCCCGACTTGAGTTATTGAGTTCAGATACCCCACTCGCGGTGCCCCGCTTTATATCACAATCGGCTGCTAAATGGAATTAGGTGAAAGCTGATGGCCAGATATACCACCGCACCGTCTCGACACTATGCTCCTATGTCCCGCTTTGCTCGTAGTCGTGAGAAACCGGTGTTTAGAACTAAAATGGAAGGAATGTGCTAGGACATCCGGATGCGTGGATAGACTCGTGGTGACACTGGTAACTGGTGAATGTTGCCGTCTTGTTTATTCGTATGGAATACGTTGATGTTTCGCGATAGATTGATTGTATTAAAGGACTCTGGCACCCATGGTCGAGAGAGGAGAAGAGAGACAAGAATTATCTGCAGGAGCAGGAATTCCTATACATTTCCTCCTTTCCTCAGCTTTTCGTTTTTTCGAGACTCAACCTGTTCCTTTCCGTCCTTGTCCTGGTGGAGAGAATTTTGCTCTTGAACCTTGTGTCCAAGCCTCCGTTAATAGGAATATTGACATTAGTTACAGCCTTGTAATCCCGAGATATCTTGTGGCCGATACCCAGGAAAAGATGCCTGACCCAGAAAGCCCCAGAAGGACGCTGGAATTCCCATTCTTAGGTACGCAAGGAGAAACAGCGCAGACTCAGCCGGCAAAAACAAAAGGAATATAGACGGAGCCTTACTCGTACTGGAGAGGCAATTACGACGCCCTAGCACATTTATCTTCTGTTCGAGTTCCTGCGGTATTGCTCCCGGCTCGTACACTCAAGCGGGGCTCATGAATGCATGAACGTAGGCGACCCACTCCTCGAGCACTCTCGACCTTACTTTCGGGCAAACAACTTTTTGCGGTGAAAATGGACATACAGGACTTAAGAGCGTTTTAATATTTCGAGAAGGGGAGTGCGTACCCGGCCCTCAGAATGCCTTGGGTATTAGAATTGTTGATACGCTATCCAACAACCCAGATATGAGATTTGTAGACTATGACGCAGTCCTCAGTGCTCAAGCTCTACCACAAAAGATTTGGGGGACTATATCACTACCACCACCGCCTGCTGCATGCACCCCGCAACTCCAACCAACTAGAGGTGTCTCGAGAAGCAGGAGATAAGAATTAGCATATGCTTCAAACATGCACGACCTATTAGCACTACCGGCAGATGTCAATCTTGTTGGTCACTGACTCGCCAATTCCAAACTTATCCGGAGGGATGAGCGCCAAGCCCTGGAAACCATATCTAAATCCTCAAGTCTCGGCAGCACGACTTCCGGACAGCTTCGTAATTGGCGGGTAGTGATGCATAACGACTGCGAATCCAATTGGTCGATGAGATTTTTGATTCGACCCGAGTGATTGTCCATGGCGCTGAGGGGTCATGTTAGCGGGCAAGCAGCCCCTCGCTGTTTCTTTTTTGCTTTCTTCACGAAAAAAGAATAAAAAGTTGGCATTGATTTGGTAACAAGAATTACTACCAAGCCGCTCCGTTATCAATCTACTAATGTGATTTACGGTAGCGGGCACGCTCCAGAGGATGGATAATTGCTTTTGTCGTTTGCACTCGAGTAAAGGTCTGCGAGATGGGGAGCGATGGCATTGAAGGTAATGATCAGGTGAGGCTGGTCGGTAGGACAGCATGAGCCCACGATAGGAGGAGAATCCACCGGGCTAAAAACCACAATTGAACCGGCATCGGCCCGCATGTGTCCATGTCAGAAAATGCGGATGAGGTGCTATTAACGCACCCTTCAAGAATGGCGGATGGCCGTGGCTTTGACCCCTTGGAGGACATTGTGAGCGGATAAGTTATCGATAGCGACTTGGGTAGCAGTTACAGTAACGGTAAGAGTAAAAAATGATACACCATTGTACCGTCTTGACCTATGAATATGATCCGTGAAGTCTGTATGCTTTGCCGGTAGTCGCTGGTGGTGTTAATAACTGTAGTACGATACCGGTAATGAAGATATAGTAGTGCCGTAAATTAGGATGGCCTCGATGGGAGTTGGAACTATACCCGAGTGGGCGATGAGCGATGAGCCAATGCAACGGAATAAAGTGAAAGAGGGGGTGGGGAGTAAGGGGAAAGGGGAACGGCTACCAATTTATAAAGCCATTTTCTGTAGTTTCGTAGAGCAAGTTGTGGTTCTAGGCCGGAGGTTAAGTGGATGTTTCGGCCTTTGAGAATTGTTGTTAAGTGCCTTTGGTAGCAGAGCTCGAGCACTGATAAGTTAAACCCCAGAATCTCCTTTGAAACACCTTGAAAGCTGGCTCCAAGCTCCGGAATATGGTGTGAAATGATGATGACGAACATTGGCGGGAGTAGGAAAAGAAGTGGATTTGGTCAAGGAGGTGAATAGGGAAAACTCTGTCGTTGGTGTTGAGAGCACGGCATCATAAGATGTTTGTCTTTAAAAGGGGGAAAAAGGGAAACGGAGCGATGAACCGAGGAACCAAGAAATACCGTGCTATGGAAAAACCTCGTCTTCCATTGTTCGGCGCGCTGAGATGGGCTTAGTCGTGTTTGTTTGGTTCAGCCTAGGAGGGTATCAAAGTATAAAAAATTAAAAATTAGAGAAACTATCATCAATCTGTAAGCAAACTGAGAGGGTGATCAAATGTCCTATAGGAGTAAATCTACTCTATTATAATATGAGGAAAGATATGCTATCGTAACTGTAAAATCCCAAATACCGGGAATTAAGTCGTCTTCACGGAGGAGGCAGTCAAAAATCTTCCTTCTGTGAAAAAAGGGGGAAAAACATATCGTGCCCGGGGGGGAGTCGTTTAGACCTCCGAAAAAGGTGAAAAAATAAATAGAAAATACACGAACTTTCCAGAAAAGGCAACTCCGACGACACAGCATACTCAATGATTTGAGATTCTATGCCATCCTGGCGCTGTGGCGGGGTGCTTGTTGCTCTTGGGTCTGGCTTGCGATACCTAGGATCCATTTGAATATCGTACTCTTCCGCAACTTACCCACTAGCTAACTAGAGGAGTCTTCTTAAATTGGTGGTAGGATAAGAACCTGGGGAGCTGACACCACCGGCCGGCTGTCGAGAACTGTAGGCTTGATATTAAATAAATCTCCAACAGCATAAAATTTAGCTATATACTAGACTGAGTTCACAAACCTAGATGGCTTTCCTCACATAGTTCAGATCAAGTTTCCATATTTTAAGGACCTTTATTGCAATAAAATTTAATAATAGATATTTCCTGACTAGGAATGCTATGGGGGAGTCTTATGCCAGTGCCTATTATTGTTTGCAGTTTCAAAAGCAACAAACCAGAGACATATTGGCACTAAGAGTCAAACTTGAAAAACACAAGGATGGTAGAACTACAGCACAGAAAAATTGGGAGCTCATCCTTTTAATACAGAGCTTGAGATTCAGAAATTCAAGAATAAAAGTGTCTGAGTTCATATTGGTCTTCACTAACTTGAAGTAGAAGAGGCTACTTCAAGAATAAGATTAAAATTCTTCAATAACAAGTTTATTGTGAATTGAATCTAGATTTTGGACTCATACATATCCCATGTCTTCCATTTTTAACACTCTAGTATGTACCTTTATGTGCAAGCCAGCCCAGAGTTTGTGAGCCAACTTATTGGAAGATAAAGCCCTCAGTGGACATATTGCCATATCAGAAGAATGCTGTTATTAAAAATTGATTGGTGGCCCAATACTGTGTCGGGTCATCAGGGAAATGAAAACAATATACCAAAAGAAGAAGGAATAGTTTTACTCTATCCTTTGGGCTAATCTGTGATGCTCTAAAACCACCGGATTGGAAGGACTTGCAACCTATCATGGCATCCGTCGTATCATATTACAGAACATGAAAAGATAATAATTACACTCTACTACGCACTACGCGTAGGGGCTGTAATTACTAAACTTAATACTAACAGCTGCGTAGTTCCAACGCTGGATTGCACCGCCACTGACCAACCCCACACCCAGAGTCACGTGCTTGAATTCTGAAGTTCACTGCCCCTCAGATTGGTATAATTCCATCGCCTGCAGCATCCCTTCTCTAACCTCGCAACTACTCGTAGATCACCCCTCAACGCGCATTTCTTTTCCCCCTGTTCATGGGAAGTACTCGCTTAGCCATCACTGCGGTGAAAGAACTCCCATCCCTCTTTACAGAGTCGTGCTGACTAGTGCTATTAATAAGCCCCCTGTTTTCTTGATTGACGGTCTTCCATCTTCACCGCGACCACCCGATGACGGACGCGGAGTCATTTTACGACAAACTTTTGGCGTCACTAGCGATCCCTCGACCCGAACTTGGCCCGCAGGATGAGGCGGAAAAGGGTAATTCTGGTACAGAAGCACCAACTACAGGGACTCTTGGGGGGCGGGATAAAACGAATGGTTTAAGCTCTGCAAGTGATTTGGTGGGTATTCAAGATGGTGGTGGAGGTCCGGCGGCTTCAACATCACCAATTGAAACGCGTGGTTCTGGATTAGGTGAGGGGGAGAAGGCAGCTACTACTCATGATGATGTTCTGCCGGACGCCCCATCGCTCGAGGAGCCGAACAAACCTCGCCTTCCTGCCAACTTACCATCACCAGAGCGACCGAAGCCGAGCTCTACAGGTGCTCTAAAAGTACGGACCTCAGCTGCACTGGAGGCCGAGTTACGGCGACGATTGTTGGAAGGTGGGCTGAGGAAGCGAAAATCCTTTTCTGAGCCCGAGGCGCCTGTACCTCCAACCATAGCACCGGACGAAAATGCCGAAAAACGCCAAAAGCTACAACACCCCGGAGACAATTTGCCAGTCGGGAGTGCGCCTAATATTTCGGAGGATCACGCTCCAGAGCCTGATTCTCTCGGCCCTGATAAGACGGCGGAACTGCGTCGGAGGTTGCTATTCGAGCGCAACGCGTATGAAAAACAGAAATCGTCCGCACAGAAGCCCAGCGCCGCCCCACTGGCAGAACCAGTCAAGCCTGTGAGATCGCAATCACCAATTAGCATCTCCTCTGATGATGACGATCAACACACTACTAAATCCTTGTCACATCCTGTATCTCTTCCCCCGAGGCCCCCTCCACGAGTCGGTTTCAGGTTGAGAATCTCGGTTCCTTTCGCCGCTTCAGCAAGCGGATACCTTGTTATGCAGACAGAAGAGTTACCTTTAAGCACTACATTGACCAGCATCATCGAGTTATTTGGCCCTTTAAATGACCGGGATCACTTGTATTTCCCGCATTCGAAACCCAAACCCTCTCAGGGTGTTACGAAGGCTGGGGGTAGTGATGAGGAGATAGAGGAGGAAGATTTGGGGCAAAGGTTCTACTATGAACCTGAGGATTCTGAGATAGAACCTCCAGGAGAAGCTACTGGACAGTCGATTAAACCCCCGACAAAGAAACCAAGCGAAACCGGGCCTAAATCACAGAGTAGTTTAAATGGCGGAGCACCTGAGTTTGTACCAGCCGATAAGAAGGGAGGACCGGATGGGCCTGCTAGTTGGGCGGCAGGACGGAAGACCTTAGAGGATGTTTGGACTGGAGGGAAGCAAGAGGTCGAGTGTGTACTGATTCGGGCAGGGGAATTAGATCATGAACAAGGTCAAACCGCTGAAATGTATATGGATGGCGAGTGCTTTCCGCAAAATGGATGGGGAGGCACGAGAGATTTTCAACCGACAGGGAAGCAATCTGATGGGGAACCCCATGGTCAGTGGGGATTTGGTGCATCTGGATTCCCCCCGGACAACATGAGTTACGGATACCCGAACCAGCAGTGGACAGGGCCATACCTCGATCCAAACATGCCCAGTCCCTCCACACCTTGGTTCCCGCAACAAAACTTCCCCCAGCAATCACCAGCGTTCCTTTCATCCCAGCAAACACAACCTGAATTTCCGCCGGAAGGCGGTAACGGCCCACAAGCCATGCATTGGATACCTGGACATACGGATTACACAACTGCAGGCTGGATGTACGGTTTTAATGGAACCGCCGATGCCTCGGTTACACAAGAGTCCCCCACCACCGGCGACGGGACACCAATCCTCGCAGCTCTCGAATCTCGCAGCGCACCCGGTAGCGCAAAGAAACGCATTAGGGGCGGTCGGAGAAAGAAAGACAGAGGGAAACCCGGCCCGATTAGTAGTCCGGGAGTAGCTAGGACCGGTGGACCATCACGCCCCGGCCACTGAACGGGTATTTGTCCTTCTTTGGTCCCTTTTCGAGCCTTGAGTTTTGCCTCTACTTACGAGTCTTAGTTCCTCTTCCACCCCCCCCTTCCCTCCTTCTATTCTTACTTCGGCTACCTCTTCATTACAAAGATATAAAAAAAGGTACAGTATCGTCATGATCTAAGACTAAATAACGAGTACTACTGATCATTCTCCACTGGCCCATTCCTGGATTTCTACAATTCCCCCCCCCCTTCCACATAGCATGTTTTTCCTTCATATACCTTATAGCTCATCACCTGTAACGCCCCGCTCCACAGCGGCTTCCATTTGTCTCCCCCCACTTTGTCTCCCCCCACTTTGTCTCCCCCCACTTTGTCTCCCCCCATTTTGTCTCCTCTTTGGAATGTCAAAAACAACTTTGTTGGGCACATTCTTCCTAATCCTGTCTGACCTTCTTTCCCACTCTTTGCTATCCATAAGTGACACTCTGTTCCAATTATTAGCGGCATTCGCGTTGGTTTTGTAGTGTAGACTTACTTTTTTGTTCTTTTACAATACAGATAGCTTGGTTTAGTGGGCGGTTGGGCTCGTGAATTAAGATCGTTTCGTACCTACCGCATCCTGCAAATTAGTTTGTCCGATGGGCAATCCAGGGCTTCTGCTTCGATGTGATAGTCCGGATACCCCGCCTCATTGTTGACGCGCTAGGAGCCTGATATGTGACCAATCAGGATCGGTAAACCTGAATTGAATGGTTTCAGCCTTGTTGACACCTGGGCTACGGTTATTTCCTGAAATGGACTGAGTGCTCAAAAAGGAATTTTGCATAGTATTGGTGCTAGAGAGATGGGGGGTGTGAAGTGGGGCGGTGGGGAGTCGTGGCGGTAGTTGGGTTAGGGGTTGCCTCGGGCGCTATATGATGATTGGAAAATGGTCTGGTGTGAGATGAGTGTGTAGATGTGGAGTTTAGATGTTGATTATTTAGGACCGCAAACTTTATAGGAGCCAGCTAGAGGTATTTTTTTAGTTGGCGGTGTTGCTGCGAGGGCGGCATGGGGTATTTGCATGGGTGATATGGTGGATGTGGCTCTTGTGATGCTGCAAGACCGGTAGATTGTTCGAGTGATGGTACATGAATAGTATGATACTTCTAGTCGGTAACACTGGGGTTGCCGTTTCCTACAGGAAACGAGTGAATCTAGTCCGGCAACTCGAGTGCCGTGTAGTAGTGCATAGGAATTAGTATTCTTCAGGCTATGTAGTTTCATGTCCTTCTGTATGGCTGTAGTGAGCGCACAAAGCACCAACTTTTGTTTAAAATTTACTCAGGGGCTCTCACAAAATGCATCCAGGGGGGTAAACGCGTCCTCTATCGAATTTATCATGCGAACAATTTTGGAAGGGCCACACTACTCTTCCCGTTAAAATCTCGAAATGCATCTTTTAATGGGATAACTATTTGGGTCAGTTTACATTCCATGAAATACCTAGCTAGCAGTTGTTAACATGTCAAGAACCGATTAGCCCCTGTCGCAATTAGCAGGATCCCGGGGAGATCGATTCACGCTTACAATGAGATATTATTGAGCGATCCTTCATGCAGGGCAGGAGAATTAAAAAAGAACCTGTCCTACGGGGACTGGAAGACTGAAAACCTCAGCCTTGCCAGATAAGGCTGTAGGGGCAAATCAGAACTGCTACGAGGTGGGAGAACCCAACTTTAGACCTTAAGGTTGGCGATCGGTGGGGTATTATAGTAGAAAAGAAGGGAAAAAAATTCTTTTTGCTTCGTTGGTCTTGGACAAGAGGTTGTGGGTTCTGAAGGCTAGAGATATTTTGGCTGTTTTCGCCCTGGCATGCTGTGCTCTCCCTATTTGTTGCCTTGTGGACGGGCCTTTTTTCTTTTCTTTCAGGAAAGATAGGTATAGATGTGAGATTGGCAGACGCCGGACAGGTAAATTAGAGCTAGGATAATTTGTGAGGTTGAAATAGGGTCCGCCTGGTACTATAATAAGTGCTAACTTAGCACCACAGAATCTGGTCAAGTTATCATGCGATCGGATCGCACTCCTTAGGATTGCGCTAGTGTGCTGCATTAGTGCAGGGCTCGCACAGCCGGGTTGAAGCCGCGTACCTAAGACTGGTGGCGATCATTGGGCCAATAGGAATCGCCACGAAGCTATCGTACGAAGTATCGAATTCAATACAGTACTCCCGTACCAGTATATCGCCTGCACGCCAAGTTTTCACGATGTCCCCAAGCTCCGATTCAAGAATCCATTAATTCCACGTTAATGCCATATTGCAGGGGGTAGTAGTCATTGCTTGAATAGCTGTTTCCTCTCGCAACCATGGATCACGGATCGCCGTGATACTACTGGGTTTAGTACCGCGCCCAATAAAATCCCACTGATTCCTATTGGTCCGATGACCGCTATGAGCTTTAGGTGCAGGGTGGGCGGGTGGGGGTGCGTGGGACAAAATGAGGGGAGATAGCCTACGGTGGGTAAGGTTCATATTATTATTGAACTAGTGGTGGGGGCCCCCGACTTGATATACCCGGAGGACAAGAGTGCATGAGTTTTCGTGCAATGGAACCATCACCAAAAGAAATCTTCGCATTATGAATAAAACATACAAAGTATCAACCACTACAACCACGCCTCTATGGATCCCCAACACACGGTGCTCGTGTCTCCGCGCTAATAATAGGCGCTTCTTCTGGAATAGCCGCCCCGGACCCATATGGAGGATGGCGTTGAGGCCGCTTTTCTCGATGAGCATGATGACGGGGTAAACCTTGAACTTGTTACAAGAGTAAACGGGTGAGCTTAATATCTTCTGGTCCCAGAGCTTGACCATTAGCCATTAAACCTACTATCTCCTCCACATGCTCGTACTTGTAATAAATTTACATGAAAATTCATACAGAAACGATCAATAAGTTCCTGGGGCATACGCTCCCACTTCCTAAGAATGAATGAATACTGGCCCACCGGAGTTCACAAATTGTCCAATCCTGTGGTCGATCGTGAGGTCACTTTGATATATGACCTTACCGGCTACTGGCACTTTTCCTCACACTTTTTCAAACAGTTCGAACACTATACTTTTTATGGGCTGGTGGTCGCTATTCCAAACGAGGTGCCTATTCTCGGCACGGAGACACGAGTACAGTATTGTCTTGAATAAGAGAGAACTGTCTCCGGACGTATTTTTGTGGGGACGGGAGAGAACACCAGCAAAATAAAACGACGCGTTACTTAGAGAGGAAACTCAGACGTCCTGAGACAATTCTCTTATTCAAGATAATACGGTACCGGTACTCGTGCTTCTCAGCCAAGATTTGCCTTCCCCATTTGTCCTAGTGAGGTTTGCAAGGATCTTTCTTCCAAAGAGGTATAGTGTGCAAAGTCGTGCATAACTAGCGCGGCTCCTAACTATCTATTATAACGGATTCTTTGACGATCCATAACTGCTACCCACCATATCAACTCTGAACGTGTCCACTCAATCTTAACCTTCCGGATGCTAGCGTGCGCACTAGTCATGCACCATATACACACTATTCCTCTTTGGCACAAGCATCCTTGCAAATCTTACTATGACAAATGGGGAAGGCAAATCTTGGCTGAGAAGCACGAGTACTTCATGGGTAACAATGGATCAGTTAAGGTTAGGGTTATAAAAGATTTCTAGTAATTAATCCCTGTTCGTCTCCCGCCCCGTTTCGCCCCCCGGTGGTGATCTATTTCTTTACTGTTTAAGACATTTCGCCTTCCATAGCCTGTGTGCTAAATGCCGGTATCCTGAAATTGGACCTCAGGGAAACTTGAAAGGGGGAAGAACACTGTCAAACACCAGCTGTTCAGAACCTTTTCTGGTTAAAAAACGAAACAGTAAACGAGACCATCTCAGAGGAGGCGGCTGGAGTGAGATGGCCACTGCTCAATTAGGCTACCTTTAATTCCGCAGTGACGCACTTGACTGTACCAAGTAACGCAATATGCCTCTCCCAGATGATGCAATTATCTATCATATACGGTACAGTTACAACTGCCCATCCGAGTTAGGAGAATAGAAATGTGGCAAAGTTGATCAGGCCTCTCGTTGCTTCTGTTAAGACCAGTTCATCAAAAACTATGCTCTAGTAAGATAGGTGTTCGGAATCGTGAATGACTGATAAATTAGGCAATAAAAACTCTCTCTATCGGAACTCTGCCTACTGAGATAGGAAGTAGAAGTCACAAATTGCCTTGGCATAGAAATTAGTGGCCAGCACTCCCATCTGACACAACTAGGTGACACTACTATAAAACAGCAGTTACAGCTTGGTTCCGCTCACAGAAAGCCGAAACCCATTTACCTCCTCAATGTATTCCCGTACTGCCATACAGAAATCTCGCCTGCTACAGCACCTTCTCTGCCGAAATACACGGCCTGTGGGGAGGATTTTATCGAGTTATCGGCCTGACCACCGGCAGCGTGGCAAATCGAATGGTCATTCCCACCACACAACTAGTGGTATTCATAACCACCTGAATCAGATCACTCAGGACACGCCCAAAACCCACAGCCCCAACATCAATGTGGAAGCGAATGAGAAACACCGGCAGATTCATGCATGGCTATCGCCACTTGAGCCCAATGGAAGACATCGAGATGTGAGTCATAGTCGACCGGATGGCTTTGGGAGCTGGGTTCTACGGAGGAATGAATTCAAGACATGGCGCGAGGGTCGGAATGGCTTCGCGAATCACACTCTTCTTTGCTGTGGGGACAAAGGGGTTGACAAGACATATATAAGGTATAGGTGTATTTCCCAGAAACAATAGCAGATGCTAATAAGGAATGAAATAAGTTCATTAGTGATAGACACCCTAGGCGAGCAAGCCCGTCGGGATGGGGTCGTGATTTTATTTTTCTATTGTGATCCCCGGGCACGGAAAGAGCAATCGGCGGTAAACATCATAGGGTGTCTACTTAGACAGTTTGTTTTGGGAGGGGCAGGGATTCCAGAGGGAATTCACAGCGCATCTGAAGAGTTTAGACAGACATACGGAAAAGGGCTCCAATTGCCAGACATGGTGAAATTATTTGTCAAAACAATTATTCCCGTTGAACGAGCATACATCTGTATCGACGCAGCTGATGAGCTACTGCCTGAGGATCGATCAAAGCTTCTCGGTGCATTAGGGCAGATTGCCCGAGACGCACCAAATACCCGGCTATTTCTTACAGGAAGGACGAATATTCGTGGGGAGATTGAGAAGCATTTCATGAATGGCGCATATAATATAAACATTGAGACCGACCAAGGAGATGTCGCTAGACAGATTAGCCGGAAAATGGATACTAATGCACGAGATGCGGACATGTTGACAGAAAATCCTATCAAGGATGTCATGGGAGGAACGTCGGAAAAATCCTCAGAAATGTAAGAGGGGTAACTTTATTCTGAATTTGGGTCACTGGCTAACACTACAAAGGTCCCCACCCATTGCACTAAAGATCGATGATATCACTGGAAGAACATCGGAAAAGGCCTTGAGGACATGGGGGTGGCCCTATTCTAGATTTGTGTCACTAGTTAACACATTGCGGGGGTCCCCAGCCATTGTGCTAAAAAGTGACGATATCTTGGGGGCAGAATCGAAAAAGACTTTCGAGAGGTAAGTGGGAGTAACCCTATTATAAATGTGTACCACTGGTTAACGCTCTGCAAAGTTCCTTACCTATTGCAGAAAGATTTGACGATATCTTGGGGGCAGAATCGAAAAAGACTTTCGAGAGGTAAGTAGGAGTAACCCTATTCTAAATTTGTACCTCTGGTTAACGCTCTGCAAAGTTCCTTACCTATTGCAGAAAGATTTGACGATATCTCGCCCGAGAGCAGATTAGCCAGGCAAAAGGAAATGTTGCAAAAGGTTACTATGGCTGATACAGACCTAGACAGCCTGTATGGCCAAACTCTTCAGCAAATAAAGAAACAGAAGGGTGACTTAGCAAGACTTGGGATGGAGGTGCTGATGTGGGTATCCCATGCGAAGCGGCCGTTGAGCATCGATGAACTCTGCCACGCTCTGGCAGTAGGCCCCGCGGCAACAGATCTAGACCCTAAGAACATCCGGTCGCGAGATACAGTCCTTGGGTCTTGCTTAGGGCTCGTCATGGCTGAGAAAAAGACCTTGAAAGTCCGGCTAATCCATGACACGCTTCAGCAATACCTTTCCCGGCCTGGGATCCTATCTGGTGCCCATAAAGTACTCGGCGAAACGTGCTTGGCGTATCTCAGTTCTGGCCGGGTTAAGAAACTTCATGCAAACAAGGTTGGGGACCTTGGAAATATGCCCTTTCTCGAATATTCATCCCGTTATTGGGGGGCTCACGCAAAAATCGAACTTTCAGACCGGGCCTTAACCCTTGCAGTTAAGCTATTAAACCAATTCGAAAACCATATATTATTTGCCCTTTTTTTACAAAAAACACTTTCGGACCATTATTCCCTAGTCTCTAGCCCTCCATGTACTGGTTTACACTATGCATCCTATATGGGAATCGATGCTGTAGTGGCTGCATTGATAAAGCTGAAAAGTTGTGATATCAATCGAGAAGGCCCGATGGGATACACACCGCTCATGTGGGCGGTTGTGCGCAGAAATCATGGGACAGTGAGGCTACTGCTCACCTGCGATGGGGTCGACCCCGACAAGCCATTCATCGAAGATAGAACACCACTCTGGTGGGCTTCCAGTTATGCGGATGAGGAGATGGTGAGAATACTCGTACAGGGCGGCGCCGATCCCACCAAGCCAAGCCATGAAGGTGAAACACCACTCGCAGTCGCTTCCCGCAATAAGGATTTGAGGAAGGTAGCCCTCCTCCGGCCTCGTCCAATCACAATATCCGACCTGGATTAGGCTGGAAGAGACAGTTCCCTACATTCCCCCCAGAACACATGTCAAAAATTACTGAACACCCCAGTGTAACTAGTAGAATTAGATGAGTGACTTGCAATAGGTACTGGCTGTGAGCATGATAAAAGTTTTTCTTGCCGCCACCATAACGTGGCTAGTTCTTTTTATTAATGTGACAAGAATTCATCGGAACCCCCACTTGGTTGAGAATACCTGTACTCGTGTCTCCACGCCAAGATTGGGCACCTCTTTTGGAATAGTTTCCTTTCAGCCCGCAAAAGGCATAGTGTTCGAGCTGTTTGAATGCCAGTAGAGTCCTGATATGAGAATGATCTCACAATTCATCGCAATGTTAGATCATTCACAATATCTTGTGTATTTGTTGTTGGGGGCGGTGAGGAAACAAAACAGTGTGTACGAGAGGCCCGATGTACTGAGTGGGAGCGCATGCCTCAAGAACCTATCGATCACTTTAGTATGAACTTTCATTTAAATTTATTATAAGTCCGTGCATGCAGAGGAGATGAGGTTTAATGGTTAATGGTCAGCTCTGTGGTCAGAAGAATTTAATCTCCCTCATTGACTTTAGATATTCGTTCAGGGTTTTTCCACTACGGTCCTTCTTGGGAAAAGCGGCGTCAAGACTGTCATCTGTACGGCCGGCAGAGGCTATTCCCAAAGAGGTGCCCAATCTTGGCGCGGAGAACACGAGTAAGGGTGTTTTATTAGTCTATTCTAATAATTAAGCGCGCTATTAATTAATTGAGTATCTACTAGTACTTCTCTTCCTCTTCATATCTTTCATATCGCTTATGGCAGCCCCACGCCAAACGCATGTATCCCCACAACGCCTATCGAAGATCTCAGCCCAGTTCGAATAATTTTGTACATGACAGTATTGTAGACCACCGGTGCCGTACCGTAAATTACAGCTGCAAGGCACAGTACAATACTGGAGGGCAGTATCTCGCACTATAAAATTTGATGCAGGTCACAATATCGTTTGCCATAAGAGTTCCGCCATAGAAAGCACCGCTTGACCGAACCCCCGCATAGAAAGCGAGGGTGGTTCGATAAAAGACTTAAAAACACGAGGCGTTGGTAGCATATGAGGAAGATTACGTGCATGGGGGCTCAATCGAGTGGGGGGCCAACGTCGATCTACGATATCCTTATTCTTATTCTCAATGCCGGGAGCCAATCGTGTATTAAAGAGCCCAAATTATCTTTTCCCATCGCAACCCCCTCACCTCACCTCTCTATTGAGATCTAAAGTGTTTTTCACGTTACACCGTCCCGGTTAACACCACTGTAAGATACCCCACCACCTGGCTTCTTACGCCTGCCGCTAGAGCGTTGAAATAAGAGCCTTTTGTAACCTGCCCCAAAAATTCTCAATAAAACACCTTCACTTAACCTTTTATGGCCAAAACCAGGCTTATTCCGGACTCTTCCTGACTGTATTGAATGTTTTGCTTCAGCTCCTACTCTATCTCAACGCGCTAGCGGGCAGCCGGATAAAACCTGCTAATGCGGTATCGCACTACACCGTACTCGTATCGTGCGCTATGTAACCTCACCCACATCGTGTTAAATTTCATGTTACTCTCCGAGTCTTCCATTGTCCTCAAACAACGGCTTCGTCGCAAGCATTTCTTTCCTATGTCATTCCGTCCTATGGGGTTATCTCTTATGTGGGAACATACTTGTACTTGGTTCTTGATTATACGGCGGCCATTTCGTATCGGCTAGGCTTCCTTGCTCTCTCTCTCTCCAGGGTTGGAAGCGTATACTCGGCTGAAACTCATCATGCGTTATGGGCCGATGACGAGAAACAGGTTCTTTCCCATGAGGCCTGAGGCCACTGAAGTTCTCTATATATATGTTCGGCCATTTGGCCCTTTCGTTTTTGGTTAAGAAGAAGCAAGAATATCACTGCGAGTTTAAAGTTGCGCAACTTCAACTTGCAGTGATATTCTTCTTGCTTGCTTGCTTGCTTAACCAAAACGAGAAGAGAGCCAAATGGCCGAACATATATAGGTAACTTCAGTGACCTCATCCCTCATGAGAAAGAACCAGTTCCCGTCATCAGCTCATAACGCATGATGACTTTCAGCCCAGTATACGCCTCCAAACCTGGAGAGCGCAAAGAAGCCTACCGGAATAGCCACCGTATAATCAAGAACCAACCAAGTATGTCTCACCACCACATAAGAAGCAACCTCATAGAACGGAATGACGTATGAAAGAAACGCTTGTGACAAAGCCGTTGTTTGAGGACAATGGAAGACTCGGACAGTAACATGAAATTCAACACATCGAACCATAAATCTCTACGAGTGATACCAAATGAAGCTACCGTTTTTTTATTACTATTATTTTAATTTCCCTTTAATGAATATAGTTCCGTTCTATGGAGAGGGGAGAATTGAAAGGCATAAACGGGGATATGGATAAATTATAGGGTATAAGGATATAGAATTAATGAGCATCGATCGCGGGGGTAAGAATAGTAGGATACATGTATTTAAAGGAAATAAAATTGAATACTAAGAACGCTTTTTTTTTTGACTTTTGACTTTTATAGTTTTTTTTTTTAAGGTTTTTAAGGTTTTTAAGGTTTTTTTAAGGTTTTTTTTAAGGTTTTTTCATCCTTGCCTGTTTGTTTGTTTGTTGGTTATCTCCGTTAGGCTTTCTTATAATCCCCCACGATTAGTTCCAGCACCCTTGAGCCCTGCGGTATTCTGCCCGGTGCTCCCGCGTATACGGCCCGGCGGGCATAGTGGTCTGCTTCGCCGCGAGGATTTTAGCCCGGCGGATCTTAAGGTGCCTCTTGTGCACGAGAACGGAGGGGGAGGGGGTATCAACCGAGTAAGGGTATGGAGAAGACGGTGGGGTTTCCGGTTCGGGTGTGGGCCACTCAAGAACAACAGGCAATCCAGAAGGTGGAATCCCTAGATAAGCATCAACAGCCGCTCTGCGAGCTTTAATGGCCTCGATAGCCTGACTCTTCGTCTGGCCGCGATTCTTGTTTCGGATGGACTTGCGGGTGTGGATGACAAAGCAAGGAGGGCTGCTCCCGGGCTTGCGCGGGGAGGGGGTGAAGAGATGCTCGGTGTTGGCATTGTGAACGTCGAATTGGTCCGGGTTGGGAAAGGTAGACTTCCGGAATACGGGGGATTCGGGCGTGAGGGGGTCTGAATCGACCGGACGGCGGAAGCGGTTTGGCGGGGTGAGAGAGGTGGAAAAGTTTTCAATACGTCCGGACTCTTGTCCCTGGGGCGTTGTGCCGGAGTAATCGAATTCCTTGTCGGCCGTGGGTGCTTCCCTCCCAATAATGTTGAGACCTGCAGCTGGATCGTGTATGAACGGTTCGAAGATTGATGGCTCCATAATATCAGTGGGAGGATGGATTCGGCCGCGCCCGTATACCCGGGGAATCCCATAAATTCCAACTCTCAATATTTCATGAGGATCTGCCATAGGTCCGGCGAAAGTAGACATCTCATGATCTTTTCTGATAACATCTTCGCGCACTTCCGGCCTGAGAGGAGACTGAGAGTCCATGAAATAGCGGGGCGTGCAGCCGCTGTGATACTCCGAGTCGGAGAGGGGGGGCGGTATAAACCCATTGGTGTTGGCTTCCTCCTCCATAGGCTCCTCTTCATCATAGCGCACCTCCACGAATTCGGGGGTGGCGGCGTACCCGTTGGGAGGGTAGTTAAAATTATATGATACTCCATCCACGAATCCTCCCTGCTGAGACTTGTGATACCAAAGCCAATCCGGAAGTTGCCAATGCAGCGCATCCACGTCACCCCCGCCGTAGCCGTGATACAGGTAATTTTCCTCCGCGGTTTCGTCAGCGGTCATTTGAAGGATCGCAGATCTTGGAGGAGATGGTTGAGGAGCCAAAATCTTTAGCGGCGGACCATCGGGAGAACGAAAAATCGGTTCGTCAGGAGAGCACTCTAAAGAATTGACCGAATCCACTGACTGATCTTGAGAGTCGTTGTAGAGATCCGGGGTTTGGGAATCTCCAGATGCGGTAGAACGATTGGGCATCTGCTCTTTGGATCCTTCCGAAATCTCGCCGTCTTGAGAGTCTACGGCTGAGCTGAGGTGATTCTGACTGTCTCCGCTCCTGCGGGCCCTGAAGAATGCCGGAGTGCGGCTATACTGTTCGTATCCATAGGCTGTCGACGCATCCATCGTGAATTCACCTGAGTTCATCTTCTCAGCCATCTGGGCCTTGAGGTCGGCAACATAAGTCGCAAGTCCGTTCATTCTCTCAACCGCCTGTGCCTTAGCAGTCTCCGAAGCAGACATGATACGAGTATGATCCTGGACGTCATCCTGCTGGTTCTGCTCATTCGAATAATACTCCTCGGGCCCTTGCTCATGGATTTGAGAAACCGCTTCTTCTTCAACATCGACTTGCTCTCTTCCATACGCAAACGCGTCATCGCGATATACAGCAAAAGGACCAGGGGGGGTAGTGTAAAAGCCAGCATGCATGGGATCCTCGTAACGTGCGTCGAGAGTGAAATTGTATGCCGATTGGGCGGGGTGGTAGGAGAATCCATTGAATCCGTTGCTTTGTTGCTGCTGCTGCTGCTGCTGCTGCTGGCTCCATTCTTCCTCCTCCATATACATTTGCCTGAGGGCCGCCGCTCTGAGATCTTCGACATCGATAGTACGGTAAAGCTGATGAGCGAGTTGCCTCTTTGCCTCCCCAAGCCTAATTTGCTCTTGATGCGCCGCCCAATTGCTTAAGGAAGACCAATATTCCGCGGCTAGCGTGGCTGGAGGATTCATGGTAAAGGCGGAGTTGAAATAGGCGTCTTGCGCGCACGGCGGTTGGGAACCCTGCAGGCACTCGTTGATCACGGCGGACCATGCATTGCGCCCCGGGGGGGCAGAGGGGTTCATCCTCTCATAGAACGACATTGGTAATGCTTCCTGTTGATCATGAGATGTCTGAGGATGAGAGCGCCTTTTGAAGATTGGGAGGGGGCTAGGCGGCGGAGAGGATGGAAAGGTTTGGGGCAACCATAGATAGTCGGCGGGGGTTACTTGAAAAGCTAACGCTTACCTTGAGATATTGGGTTATCAGAAAGCGAGGAGATGTGACGGATTAATGGCTGCAGCCGGAGGAGATTATTATAGATGGAGGGCGGGTGTGCGGAGAGAAGGTGAGCGGAGATAAGGTAAGCAGAGAGGAAGATTGGAGGAGGGAAAGTGATTACACTAAAGGGTTGAGTTTAGTGTAGGAAGGAAGCGGAGAGCGGGTATGCGGAGGTTAGAGGAGAGAGAGAGAGGGAAGGGAAGGGGAAAGAAAATATATGGAGGGAGAAAGAGAGAGGAGTGGAGGCGGGAGGCCCTAGGAATCCCATTGAGGCCCGACTTGACCTAACGTTTTCGTTTGTATTTCACACCAAAAAACAAACCTGCCGTAAAAAGGTCGTCACATAGGGCACTACAATGGTTTAAACAGCCACAGAGAAACAATGGGGGTTGCCCACCCTGAATAGAATCTCCTCCGGAAACAATGGCGCATTGAAAAAACGCAGTGATTCGTGATTCAATAGGAAAAAAGCCTGACACACCCCGTCAATTGCTTGTTCTTCATTCAGGTTGCAAAACTAGTATTCTCACTCCTCCTTCCATTGGCTGAAAGCCCTATGGCATCAATGGCTAACGCTCAACCTTCCTATTAAGTAATTGGCAGTACTATTTGGATGTTAAAACGGGTCTTGCGACCTTTTATTGAGCTTCGATCCGGGTCAGCAGGTAGCAATCATCCCAAGTGCCCCAGCTGAATATCTGTAATAATAATTCGGGCGACATCAATAGTAGAAGCAAGAAATGAAGATTCACTTAGGATCTTGTATACCATTCTCCCACATCAATGACAGCCTTCATCCTCTCAGCATGCTCCTTGCCATGATGCTGAAATGGCCCGAATCTAGTAACTCCTAGTAGTGCTCAATAGTATCCCGAGTCCCACTCCTCGACCCCGACCTTTTGGTACTCCGGGTAGCATAAGTTGGGATATATTCTCTCAAAAAGCGACATCGCCCATACCCACACAGCATCTTTAGAGGAAATAGTCTCTTTGCTATTTTGGTTTGTCGATATTCCTGTATCACACAGGCTAGTTAGATAGCCCCGCTCGCAGAGCAAAAGGGTGCTGGGGTAGGGGTGGGAAATTCGCAGTACTATTTTGGTTGAGTGCGGTGTGATCGGAGAAAATACTTTTTCACACTTTCCGCTAAGGCACTTTGTTGCGACCCAAGGTGTTCGCGTTTATTTAATACCCCGCGGTACATGTGGGGTAATTGCTATAAGCGATGCATGGAAATGCCCTGGAACTTGAACTTATTATGGCGGGCTAGCCTAGTAGGAATTTAATAGTCAACGGCGTGAGGTATGTTTCTCTAACTAGTGTGAAAAATAGGTATAGTAGCCCATTGCCGGGCGGTGCCCCTTGTTGTATGGCACTCAGGAACTGTTTGATAACCAGGAGGCAAGAAATGACCGTCGAGTGATGTGTCATGATCACAAAGAAGGATAATCTCATACAGGGGTCATAAGTTGGTGTCGAGTTTCCCTACGATACTATTAAGGTACTATTTCCCATCTCGTACGGCAGCATATGTGTGTAAGCGAGGTACACGCCTATACGACGGTGTATGGCTCATAGATATCTCCTTAGTCTGGGTTTGGGCACGTGACTAAGAATGGTTTATTACTTTATTACACTGTGATATCACTACAGCAGGGGCTGCCGCCACAATCAAACATGACTAGGAAGCCTTAGAATCATGACATGGTAACTCCGTTCACAAGTGGATAGTTAAGCGAATCTCGCGACAGACAAAAACTCGCCATTTGCTTAGCACCAGACATCTACCGTATTAACTTGAATAAGAGAACGGTGTGCTATGTCGTTGGAGTTGCCCCCTCTGGTAAGGTCTGGTATTTTTTTGTTTTTTTCACCCTTTTTTTTTTTGCTGTGTTTTCCACCCCTTCTCCAAAGTAGGGAATTCTTGACTACATAGCACACAGTTCTCTTATTCAAGTTAATACGGTACTAGTGTCATATAATATACAGAGTGGGCGATCACAGAGATATTTAACCCCCTGCGTTGCAACTGCTTTTTTTGCCCCATTTTTCGAGTTCATCCGCCACGAATGTATAATATGCAACAAAAGGCGGCATGATACACCAAAGTATAATATTTCTACCCGAGAACCTTCATAGACAGTCTTTTTTTTTTCCAACCCCGAGTCTGAGTACCTCCAACGACCACACCCACTCAAACGCATAGGAAACTATGATATGATATCATACCTCAACACCGAAACATTCCACTCACAATGCCCAAACCTCCAACTCTTTAAACCTCCAAAACAAGAGATCGCACCTCCGGCACCTTATTCCAAGTCCAAGCAGCGTGGAAAAGTAAAACCAAGCCTAATTCGAGGATTTATGGTCCCGGCTCATGTTTGATATGTCTAAAGTCCCTCCCCGGGACACCTACGATAGTAAATAGTACCCCATCCCAGCGCATGAGGCGAGAAAAATTCTCTCCTTGGGAAAAACAAGCCAAGACCAAACTCTGATATCGCAAAACAATTACGGATCCACCACCTCGTTCGGACAAAGTGTCTAGACGAGATTGAAGGAATTTTTGTCGAGGATAATGCTAAATTTATACCGCTTCTCAGTTCCTATGCGCATTATTCTTATTCACTTCTCTTCATTACTTCCGGTCCTTGGGCATTTCTTGGTAGATAATATTATGGAGCCGCATAGAGATTAGTCGCAAAAATTATGGTTAGTTAGGTCTTGGCTTGTCTCGCCAGGATACGTTTTTTCACCTCAAGTAATTTTTCTTTTGTTTGCTTCGGGAGCGGGACACGGACGATCACTCGGATATTGCATGGGCAAAAGAGCTGGTGGTAGCAGCGATATACTAGTAGAAGCTAAAACACGCGGATAGAATTAAGAGTGATTAGGCCATTCTTTGCCTCCTTTAGTTCTGTACAGTGCCGGTGAGAAGCATTGTGGGGCCTCCGACTCAGAAATCACTGAACGATAGAGCGAGACCGTGTCTTAAGGGGAATTTCTTTCGGTATTCTAGGGTAAACTTCTATAGCAAGCACAATAATAGAAATAATCTCAGGAGAGGCACCGTTGGGCGTTTGAGTGTATTACAAGAAAATAGTGGATTATTTGGTTCAGCTCAGATGCTGTGATTCCTAGAAAAACCTCACCGATTGATAACATTTTTGGCGAGAAAAGCAATACACAAAGGCCTACTCCTGAGATGCGAGAAAAGAATCACAAAGTATGTTTCTGCAACGATTCGCAAGGCGCAACTAGAGGATTTCTCAAATGGTAACAGAGTTAAACGCAGGCCCCACGCTATGCTATAGCTAATTTATGTACGGCCACAAGAACATATGTCACCCCACAGCATCAAGCCCCCCCCCCACCACCTCTCCCCAAAGCACTCCACCACAATCTCGCCGCGGCACCCCAAATTCTGTCCACTCGGTCATCAGCCACCCGTACTATAAACTTCAGCGCAATACACAGCTATCCACTCACCCACCAACCCATTCGAAAACACCCCAAACAAGTCCGCCAGTCCACCCCTTCATCACGGCCCACTTCGTACGCCAGAATCCAAGCCCTTCGAGTCGTGCTTGGGTACCGGCGATAGCGGCTCCACGGTGTGCGGCAGATAATCTCGCTCCCAGATCGGGAAAAAAAAAGAGGCGGGGGGATGGAGAAGGGGGCGATGGAGTTGCTGGGTTTGCAATTTGGTAGGAGGGCATTGGGTGTGTCTGGGGTGTAGCGGTTGGTTAGTTGGGGGCTGTTAGATATTGTGGGGGGGAAGATTCCGCGTTACTCTTTTGAAAAAATGAAAATAGAAGTTTAGTCTGGTCGGGCTTTGTTTTAGTGGTGGTGGTGAGAGTGGGAAAAGATAAGAGGGAGGAGGCAAAAGGGAAGGGACTTTAGTATTTGGTGTCCTGCTGAGGGTTGGTGATACCCTGACCTACGGAATTCGCTATGAGACAGGACGGGTATGGCACGAAATCGCTGTACTGTATCATATGCTCTAGGACATCATGAAATACCGGGTTTGTTGATCGAAGGAATCGGGCGTCGCTTGGAAAGCCAGAATGCTCTTAATATCAAGTATGTTACTGCTCGTGGAATAAATAACTGGAACGGGGACTACATAATTAAGTAACACTCCGCTGAGCTACGGCACCGCCGACAGCACAGATTGTGGCGACAGGTATAACTAAGGTGATTTCAATAGTTCGAGGTCTGTAAAATCCCGCCAGCCCCACGCAGACGACGGAGGTTATAATTCCTAGAGGCCTCTCCCCGGCATTGCAATACTTGATTTAACACTCGAATTGACCGAGACAAACACAACCACGACCATTACTAATCTCATAGAAATAGACTAAGCACATCATAATCCGCGAAAACAAAGGAGAAAAAGAGTAAAATCTCTAATCACCACATTGCCGCCGGCCCACATCTCGAAAAGATACCAATTCACCCGAATCTAGCCGGCTAAGCTTGGAGGCTCATCCTAGCTATCCATATACCACGCACAGCACAAACAATCCAACCCTAATAGTATAGAGGATAACTGAAACCTCCGACTCTATTGCCATCAAATTCACTATACGCCGGCACCATCTCCCGCCCATAATGCCTCTTCCATGACCCGCGCAAGATCGTCTCAACGACCTTATGCCCGGAGTAGGGTCGATCAAACGTGCGATCCAACGGCGAGCGGCCTTCGTTATCCAGGACTGTGAAGTCTGCGCCCATTGCCAGCAATACTGCTGCGGTAAGATAGCGTCCGCTACTGGCAGCCCAATGAAGCGCAGTATATTTGTTGTTGTCAGGAAAACCAACTTCAGCGCCCGCATTTATGAGCATGAGTGTGCACTGGCCTTTATCCTCTGATGCCGCGACGAAGTGCAACGGTGTAGCGCCCCAGGGATTGCGGTGGTTGACATCTGCTCCCAGGTCTAATAATTTTTTTAGGACCCCCGGGTAGGGCCCTTGCGCGGCCCGGTGGATGAGGGATAAGCCAGAGAAATCCTCCGCATGAATGTCCTCGCCATGGGAGACGAGTAGCTCGATTAGTTCGGCGGAGGGTCTTGATAAAATCGGTCTGTAGCGTGGGTCGTTTCCACAGGGGTTCGCACCGTGTTCTAGGAGGATTCGGGCGCTTCCTAGTTGATCCAGTGCGCATGCCCTATATAACGGTGTCTCCCCCGAGATGCTGCCAATGTTTGGGTTTACGCCCACCTCAATAAGGAGCTTAATAATCTTTTGGTTATCGCAGGCAAAGAATAGCGCGGTCCGTCCATCGGGGGCTTGAGAGTTTGGGTCTGCGCCTAACTGCAAAAGAAGCTGTATCCTTTCGACATCGCCCTCCTGAACTGCCCGATGAAGTGGGATTTTTCCGAGAAAATCCGGGGCCGAGAAATCCGCCCCGCGGTCTCTAAGCATGCACAAAAGTCGCCGTACGTTTCTCGAGGAACGTCGATTATATAGGAGGTGGTACACTAGCGTTCCGGTCCGGAACCCTGCCTTGGTGACATTTGCCCCGGCCTGGAGAAGAAGGAACGATATTTGATCGTGGCCCGATGCTATTGCGCCCCGGAGAGCTTCCGGGTCGACCTTTCCTTCGTTGTCCAAGCCCACTCTTTTCGAAAGCAAGAGCTTCACTAGCGGTACATGGCCCCGAAGTGCTGCCCATTGCATTCTTGTCATCGCCCCACTACCGGGAGGAATCAGGGCATGCTGGTGGAGAACGGGGGTGAGCAGGAAACATAGGCCCTTATTCGCGCGGAGGAGATTCGCAATGGTACAGCTATCGAGGTATCCGCTGATTATAAGGACAAGTTCGTTTGGAAGACGGCCGAGCGACATCGAAGGGTTGTAACTGAGTTGGGATGAGGTTGAGATAAGCTCTTGGGGGGGGTGGTGCTTGCCAAGCCTGATGTTTTCCTGGTTGCTGGACGCGAGCTGGGTTGGAATCCAGGGTAAGTCAGCCGAATTCCCCGCCAGAAACTTGGAGGTGATCCACAGAGCTGGGGACGGGTGTCCTGATTTTTTTACGACATTCCTTTAGGTCTTATAAAGTTACTGAACTAGGCTACCCGTAAGGTTATCCCAGCCCTAAGCAAGTTTTTTCACTGCGATAAGCCTTGCTACTAGTTATAGCTACGTCATAGTACTGAACATTACTTGCAATAGCCACTAATATACGAGCGAGCAACGCGCTGTGCTCCTATATATGATGGCTCAGAAGAGTTTCGACAGAGCCGGAATTAGTGCCATATCACGCCATATTCGAGTACTCCGAGTGAGACTAAAAACCCGGACACCTGCGGCCGACGCAACCAAAAGAAGAAGGAAAGACACATTGATAATGGAACTTGTCACTTCTCAAAAATTTAGAAATTTGAGAAGCGAGTTCCTGGGCAGCTAGGACACCGTAAACCAATTTATAACTCGGGATTCGTTGATATCTCAGACTTGCCAGCGTTTTGGGGGTATTTTCTTTATTTTTTGTCAAGTCCTTGAATTTATTCCTATAACTACGGGAAAATCCTAGCAAACACCTCCAAAGCACGGCCTAGGAAACCCAAGCGCTCTGGGGGGTATATTGCACTATACTTGCAATATAGGTATGGACTTGCGACACAGGGATCGACTCAAGACATACAGTAGGCTCCCAGCCCGCGGAACACTCAAGCCCTCCAATGGCCCAACTTGATACGCAGGCTTCCACAGCGGGAGGGAGAAAAGTGTCTATACTACTACCGAGCAGACGAAAAATCTCCACAGCGGGATTTTTTAAAATAATTGCAACTATCGCCAAGGAGCTTTAGAAAAAATTTCCTCCGACCGCAGTTGGGCGCAAATTGAGTAGGCGGCCTCCCGGTCATCCGGGCCCCCACCTGGACTGGTGCTGATTGGTGGGTTTTATGCGGGGAAGCGAGCGGCGGTCAGCGCAGTAGGTAGCCACAAACCGCTTGAATGTTTCTTATTTGGGTTTAGCTGTCCGGGTGGCTTGGGAGCGCGGTCTAGGTGTTCTGAACGGCGGCAACGGTGGTCGCCCGTCGGCCCGCTACCCCCCCCCCACCACCACCACTACAACCGCCACACCGGATTTTGTCAAGTTTTTCCCACGCACATACGAAGAAGCTATCCTACTATACTTTTCACTTGTCGACGGCTGATGACAAGCCGCGATTGTTGATAAGGGGCAGCCGCTGGTATCCGAAATTCCCATTGAAATAATGACTCATGTGTACGGGTTAATCTACCAGCGTAAAGTTCTTCAATTATTAATGGTCTGCCTAGTATGGGCCTAAATCCCGTGCCTGCCACAGTAAGTATAGGGCCTAGAAAGGCTTTTCTATAATCCCGGCAGTAGTACTTATATGTATGTACATGAAAATACCCTCCGTGGCTTAGATAGGTATCATAAGGCAATAGAATATACAAGATATAGCACATGACTGATGGAGAGAATGCCAAAAAATCATTGGAGTTCTCACTACCGGCAAATCCCCCCCCAGCCACACGGTATCGCCGTCGGCACATACCTTCGGTTACAAGCAAATAGAAAAATAGCTACCGTAATAATACATACACATCAGATCAATTGGTCGTTAAAGTGCAAATGATGGGGTTCTACAATGCAATAAAACCCCGGGGGGTACAGGTAAGGAACAGGAGAGAAAAATAAATAAAACAGGCGACGGGAATATCGGTACCATCACCAAATTCTCTTAGCCGCCATGCTATACCTGCTCACAGTCTCCAACCCTGGGCCCGGCGGAATCGGCCTTGAATCCCTCTCCCGTGCTAACCTTGCTCCCTCGGGATCATCAGCATAAATCCATTTCTTCTGGTCCTCATTCACCTCAACGGTGCCGAACCCGCCTACCCTTCTAGCACCGGTCAGGAAGTTCATTCCCTCTCGATCCTTCATGCCCTTATACCTTTGTCTAGCAAAGCTCAGTAGACAGATTCCCAGGACAAGTTTGAGGGCAAGGAAAACGAGGAAGAAGGCGATAAAGAATATCAATAACATCGCAGTTGCCACAAGGCTGTCGGGTAGGGAGGTAGGGAGAGAGGTTGGAGAATGACCAAGAGCTCGGCGGAAGAGGACATCAATGCTTGTTAAAGCTTCAGTTGTAGTGCGGGATGTGTGGGATTCGCTCAGAGATGTTGTGGTTGAGGGCATAGGGAGTGGGGCCTGTGTTGCTAGAAACATTTGGTATGTTTGGAGACTAGCACGAATAAAGAGGCAAGCTAGGGGGATCACCGGTAGGCCAAGCCGCTTTGTTAGGTTTTGATCGGCAAACGCCTGCTCACCATTAGCTTGTGGAGTCCAATATAGAGAGGAAAAAAGGGGGGGATACATGAGAGTAGTAGTCTTTGGATAAGACGTCAAGGAATCTTTCGTATACAGCGGGACGGGTATTGTTAAATTTGGTGATGTATGCATGCTTTAACCAGTCGACGAGCATTTCGCTTCCAAGAACTAGAAGGAATGGCCCCATCACTTGGCCAGTCCATTTGGGGAACAGAGTAAAACTCTTGGGCATTATACCTGCCCCACTGGCACTGGAGGTGTCTGGTCCGGCCAGCGACCACACACCTGTTTCGACGAGATTCCGTGACGCGATTATGATCAGCATCAACCATAACTGAAACCGCTCAACAATATCGGCACAGGTCAGTTGAAAGAGGTTTTCTTTCTCAAATTTCTTGAAAACAGTAGATTTGATCTCGACGAATTGAACCGAGAGGAGAAGTGTAACGAGAGCGTTGGAATATGAGTTCACAGCGACATTGAGGGTGATAACTTGATAGAATAAGGCCGTCGAGTGAGCCGCTGCGGTCGTCTGTTAGCCTACAGATCTAGCATTCAGTGTGGGACGTAGAAAGATGTTACTATTATAGGCCAAGCCTAATAGGAAGAACCCAAAGGGTCTCAATATCTTACTGCGCCCGTCTGGCCCGCGTTCAAGCGTTTCCTTAGAGAAGAGACATTCAAAAATGTCTTGTCCTAATGCGGAACATAACTTATCGCTAATCTATCGATTCCTAGGAATCAGAGAACGCTTGATCCAGAAAAGCGGGGAGGGCTCCAAACCTCCAACATATTATATATGACATATAGCTTGACACCGTTCTGACCTCTGATGGAATGATACATTCGACTAGCATCGAACCTCATTAGTATCCAACATGTACAAAAAACCACTAACCCTCTTAATATATCCGCTTTGTGACTAGGCAAAAGGTCTGAAACCCTAGCTGCCTTCCTTCTGGTGCTGAGAGGAGTTTTATCTCGGTTGGATTTTTCCCACTTGTTCACATCCGCTTTAGTTATGTTGCTGCTACTCCTGCTCCTGGGCTTGTGACATGTCACATCTCTTCTGCGACGCGTGCAATGCCCCATCAAGCCCCCCCACCAAAACGCGCAGAGTAGGCCTAAAGCCCGCATGAATCGTAGTGGAAGAATCGTAAACATGTAGAGCCAACTGTCTAAGCAAGCGAGAGCTCCAAACCACAGCGCACCCTCAAGTTTGTGTGGAAGGAGAAGAACATTCATTATTCGCTCAATTGCAATCTCTGCGGTATCATCTGGATGGTGCTGTGGCGGGCCGTAGGTTTGTGTCTGCTGATGCAATCCCGCTTGTGACGGGGAGGGGGAGGGGCTCGAGGAGGTTGGTGAGGAGAGTGCCAGAGATAAGTATGTTTGTAAAGGTAGGGGTGGGAACGATGCTGGTGTATGCGTGGAAGATTTTAAGAGGTGTGTAGTGGTAGGGGGGTGAGACCGTGCCGAGGAAGGCGTTCCATTCTCTCGATATGTATGTGCTGAATCGTTTGCAGGTTTTGCTGACGCTGGGTCATTAGAGCCATCGGAGCCAAAATGTGGTGCTGGGGGAAATGTATCGGAGGTCTTTTGAGGGGAGATAGTAACTCCTGGCTTCTCGGTGGTTCGTCCTCGCTGCTGCTGGAATGGCCGGTTATTGGAACTCTGGGTATTGAGTTGTAGCGCGCGTGGGGACGACCTTGACCGTTTCATCCCCGGAGGAGCTGAAAGTGTGCGCTCCTGGAGCGTGAGATGGGGGCGTGAGGCCGATGAGACCTTAAAGGTCATCGGTGAGGTATTGAACGGATTTGTTGTCGACCTGTGGCGTGACCTAGATGTTCCTGGCAATTCAGGCGATGTAGATAAACGGGTGAATACCGGAGAAGCTGGACGAAGTAAAACTGGTGCTCCGGGGTTGTCGCTCACAAGCTCCCCTAGCCGGGTAGGGGAGAGCTTAAGAATTTTATCAGCTTCAGTAATAGGTGTCTCGGCAGCCCGGGATTTGTCTCTGCTTTTGGCTAGCTCTAGAGTCGGCTCGTCCGGCTTGGCCCAAGAATCTTCAGACGAAGCTGTTGACGATGCATGTTGAAGCGGAGCTACTGGGCTGATCGACTTTGAACCACTATCCCGATTTCCGTTAGTACTCCGCACTGACCCATCTTGCTCCGTGCCACCCTCCTCCGCTGTACAGCGCCCCTTCAAGCTTTCCTGAGGTTCACCGGAAGTGCCGTTCTTCAAAGGTTTGTCCCCTAGAGCATCGCCGGGAGGCTGGAACTCGTGGTCGGAGTGAAGGTGAGGCGTCGCAGCAGTTGCGAGAGTCGAATGAGGACCTTCACGGTGTTGAACCTCTGGGGCAGCATCGGAAGTCATTTTGGGAATCGAAGTGTTGACCTGGGCCTGCCGTTCCGGGCACGGTCTTGCCGCTCAACTTGGCTCTCTTGAGGATTCGTGGTTTTTCTGGGAGCTCGTGCCAAGACTGCCAGGGATCTGTCCGGGTAACTTCCGCTTCAGCCTCGATAGCCTGGACAGGCGTCTGAAATCTAGCAAAGGACGGGACCTATCATAATAATATAATATTATTATCTTGTTGTATTATTTATTTAATATCCTCGAGAAGAAAGATCAAATTTTTTATCGCTAACAGCGATTAACGAATCCCCCTCGCGTGCAGAGGAGTAATTATGGTTGGCGCGACTTATCAGCGATAGAAAAATGTATCATAGGTTTAGCAATAACATGATGAAAGAGGTGATTTGGAGGGGATCCAAATTACGGAGACAGATCCGATAGGGCTTCAACAAACCTCCACATACAAACTAGGAAAAAAGTGGTTCGCCAGACTTTTTTTTAATGCTCAGCTACTCGAGTATGGATGTAAGTGATCGGACAAACAAGATTAGAAAATATATGTATCCCCGCAGATCTCTAATCCTTGTCTGTCCAATCACCAACATCCACACTTGAGTACTTCAACTCGACCGGGGGGTTTGAACTCGGAATGTTCCCTGTTTAAAATTAGTACGGACCAATTCCTTAGCTGTTGGACCATCCGAACTGGTCGAAAATCTGCTCCCCCTTCAAATCTTAAGTGTGCTATTCATCCTATAAGCAGGAAATTTCCAAAATCCAATAGGAATCAAGCTTTTGCAACCCTCATCTTGTCATGATTTCAATGCCTAACCTGGGTCACTTAACCAGCGTGGCGTCCCTCAATGAGCGAAGAACGCTACTCTAGCCCCCAACTCTACCCCAATAATCCACTTACTTGTACCTTCACCCGGTGTCCCTAGGCTGTGAACACCCGATTCTGCCCTCTGGAGAAAGGGCTATTATCAGATTGAGAGAATCGTGAGAAAGGGGTGTGAAGATGGAGAAAATGATAGGTGGTGAACGGGTGGATATTGAGAGTAAGGGGGCAAGGAGGTGAAGCAATCTGGTTATTTGTGGTTGAGTCACTTTTACTTGGTAGAAGAGCAATTTCATAATAATATTATTATAAATTTACTACTGTTTCTTAATTTTCAAAAGAAAAGAATAAAAAAACATGAGAAGCACAGCTTGCGGAACGCAACCGCCACTACCGAAAGAACACCAAAATGTTGGAATGAATTCCTTAGGACTTGGTTTTATAGTGATGTGTCAGCGAATAGACACATGGGTCTGGAGACAAGAGAGAAAAGGAAAAGAGTTGAGGGAGAGAAAGTATAGCTTGGCATATCTAGCGTTATCAAGACTGGAGAAAAAGGCAAACTAGTGTGATGGCGGAGGGAACTATGCCCAGGGACAGAAGGTGATGCAAGCTAAGATGAGAATCTGATGGTGGACTAGCTACGACAGGAGTTGGAGCGGATGTGGGGGCCAGAAGACAAGAGTGACAACCGGTGATGCTGCCACTCAGAGAAGCCTCTAGTAGCGATAGGCGCGAGAACCTCAAAGTTGACTTTTAGACTTCTTGCGGTAATCGGGTATCTAAAAACCATAGTAGAGGTCGGAAAAAAATATTATCATGGGTGAGGTCAGAGGAGCCAAAAAAAAGAAAAGACGGTGATTAAGGGATAACCCCAATCCTATTCGATAGCAAAAACCGTGAAAATTCCTTTCGATACCTTTTCTGATTCACTAATCCGGATGTCTCTGTGAGAACTGCCGGAGCTTCCCGACACCTGAATATATGCCCGTTTTAGATGTTGACACAAAGAGGAAAATTAATGGAATGTTAGGAAAAGGTAGCATTTGGAGATGGGGCTCCTTGTAGGGTGTTTGCTTGGGAAATCTTTTTGGGACCACGAGACACTATGAGGTTTCTCTTCGGTCCGCTAGAGCAGATGTAAGTTCTAGCCCTTTTGGAAATTGTAATGCCCAAACCCTATAGTGCCTCACTAGTTTGACTCCTTTACAAGTGGTTATCCACCGTCCCTCTTCTCTGAATTCGAGGCAGAAACCCAACACTGATGCTACGTCCCTTTTATTTTCACTAAATTTTGTCTTTTTTTCCGCTGCGGACACGATTAGCCCAGAAATCCTCGAGGCCCCTTGTTAAGTCGGACCCCCCCCACTCGTTTTGCTTGAGGATCCTCACCTCGGGCTGAATGCTGCCGCACGCGCAATCATCCTTGGGAAGCTCAAAACAAATTGGGGCTAGAAAAATGGTGCTGGGTGCCCGATCGAAGTCTCTTGAAGAGCTCGTGCGGAGCGTGGTGAACGTGATAGATGGGGAGCCTCACAAGCCACCTAAACACCACCCTCACCCGAACAGCTAAACCCAAATAAGAAAATTTCAAGGGTTCACTCGAGGATCATACCGTGCCCCGATGAACTGTGGCTAATAAGCTGACTACCGCTCATTTCCTCATATAAAACCCACCAATCAGCATCTGTTTGGATGACGGGGGATGCTATCTACCCGATGACTTACTGCACACTACCGTGCATGAGAGGTAAGTCTATCGAACTTCCTCTGATCGTCTCCAGGGCCTCCTCAACTACTTGTACTCGGGGAATGGCGTTTGCTCTAGTTACTGAACCAAGGGTTCGACTGACTTTTTTCCTTCACCGCGCTGAGTGGATTCGTGTATCTGGCCTAGCTTACCGGTATTCGGTTAAATAATCCGCCTTACACACCCGTAATTTGGACCGACAACCAGCACAGGTGGGCTGCCGGTACTCTGGCGGCCGTCTCGAAGTCGCTCACTGTGGCAGCCTTAATCATCTGCTTGCCAACTGGAGAGCGCGAAGATATCAAGTAATACGTGATTGGTCTGCTGATCGATCCCTGTATCTGTGGTGCGCGACTTCAACTCTGTCGCACGAGTGGACTAAAATTCGATAGACTCTTCTGCACACCCTACGCGTAGTAGAATGACGTTTGTGAACACAACCGCTATTGCATGATGCCGAAATTCGTGCAAAAGTCAGAATTTTGGCTGTATGCAGTAGTGTAGTTGTGCTCACAAACATTATTCAATTGTGAGCAGCAAAAGGCTGGAAGTGCTAACGAATTTTTAACCATGGAATCTTATCGCACTGTTACCCAAGGTTACACAATAGCCCCTGCAACTTTGTTTTCAGCCTCTAACCAGACACCCCGGCGCAATTCACCACGCGATTGCGTGTAGGATCAAAGTCTCACACAGCGAATTTTACCAGTACATACGGCACTCGAGTACTCCCCAAAACCCCAGGGGCCCGGTGGTCGGAGTCTGGGGAAAAAAATGTCTCGATACCTTGGCGACATCAAGCCGAACAAACAGCTACCGGAAACGGACATAGGGAAGTAGTGAAACTCTTGCCAGAACTGGAAGATATCGGCCCCAACGAGCCTGGTGCGTGCGACCAGGCGATACGGTACTCTCGGAGGCTGCCAGTAACGGGTACAAGGGAGTAGTGAAGCTGCTCCTACGGCGGGGGGGCATCGGATCCATCGGGGCGCGGGGGGCCAAACGCCACTCTGTCGGGCTGCGGCGAGGCGGACGCATAGACGCGGTGGAGTAGCTACTAATGCGGGGGGGCGTTAGCCTGGGCATGCTAGATTACGCAGGTCGGACACCGCTCATGAATGCTACTGTGGGGGGGGTAGGGGGAACAGTCGAGCTAGTGCTGGCCCGGGGGGGTGCTAACCCCGATTGCCGATGTCATCGTGATCAATCGCTACTCTTGCCGGCCGCTAAGAGGGGGTGCGGGAATGCGGTCGCCATGGAGGCTTGACGCTCAAGGTGTCTGTTTGTTTCCTGCGCCCGCGAAAACAACGGAGATGCTATATCTCACAACATCCCCGTGTTGACTTGCTCCGACGCCCACCTGCCAGCCCTCGGGGGTGCACGACTCCATCTCACGAATATTTGCTGTTCCCCCCTCCCGAATCCAACCCCCCGACCGCTATGCTTGTAAATTCCCTGTCGCTGTGATTTCTATTTCAACGCAAATCCTATAGTGTCAATAACATTGGATATAATGGGAATGGACATACTGTGGTTGGCTAGGCATCTCTAGATCGGTTTGTAGAATTTGGCGCGGCTGGTTATATAAATTATGCTACCAAATCCTTAGCATCTGCGGGGAGCTCTGTCCGGACCACAACTCCTCCTTTACCGCCTCTGGATATAGCTCGGACCTCCTTTTCTACTCGTAGATTCCTCTTTTTACGTGCTGCATACGGAACCAACATCTCGCCGTGCTCGCCTATAGTAAGGAAGTACTATCAAATGTTGCGATAAAAGTCTGGGTGTGATAAACCGGCGGGGGGGGGGGTTGTCAGATTCATGTCACATCACTCGCATATCTTGGACTCGCGCACTATTCAAAAAGTGGTGCGCTGTCTGGATTGCCTGGCAAAGTCGCTGTCCTATGCCGCAGCCTAACATTATACTTTCTTTATTACTTGCTTTTTGTGGGCACCTCCACCGCCCCCCAAAAGCGCGGCAACCCTAGAAAGGCTGGCTGATGGCGGTCGAATAAGAAAAGAGGGTTTTATATGGGGAATACTTGAGTGTGTAAAATACTATAATGAGATAATGCCTATGGGGACAAACGCTAAGGCTCGAGGTCCGAGCGGGGCCTTGATACCGGTAGTCTAGTCGCGTTCATATCATACAACTTATCAAAGGGTCTGATGTGATTACCTGGTAACCTGTCTAATTAGATCTCTGTCTTCTTTATGCTCTACCCCCCCGCCCGGCCACAACGAGGGATCTCTAGCAAGCCGGACGGAAGAAAGAGTGAAAGCAAGAAAACAAAAACTGAGCGAGAGAAGGAAGCCACAGATATCTCTAACATGGTTGAAAATACAAAGGAAAGCCTTGCGCTGGACTTCCGCATTTGTTAGGAGCTAGGTGTTAAGATGAAACTGCAAACGGGCCGGATCGATTCCCGCTCTAGAACATGATTTTTCCCTTTTCCTCTTAGAATATGAGGGATATGGGGGGAAGGCCAAACAGGCAAGTAGGGAAGCAAAAAATAATGGTCAAAGCTAAATTAAGACTTGATGAACTGATATCGTTGTTAGGTGAGGAGGCCGTCTACTTCCTCCTGAGAATCCTATTCTCATGGAATATCAGATATAACGAAATGGGAGCAAGAATGTGTTCATTGAAGAAGAAGGGTAGAAAGAAAGAAAGAGAGAAAACACAGTCATTGGGGGCTAGGTAAAGCCGACGGTGTATAAGTACTATACTGTACTGCTCTTGAAGTAAATGATATGATACATTGGTAACGTTAGGTAGATAACCAGGATGTGAAGGAGTAAAACAAAAAAGAAGGACAAAAGGAGAGAGCTAGAAGGGGTGAATTGAGAGCAAAGTTTAGGAGCGCAACTGTGCAATGCTGCAAGTCAGAGGAGCCCTTGGGCGAGAGGTATTTGTCTTGAATGTCAAGATCTCCAAGCCCATTTGGAAGGGCGCTGAGATGACTCGGTGGGATCGGTTGGGAGGAGGCCCGTTGAGCTGTTGCTGCCCTCCGGCTGGAGAGCGGAACCCGGATTTTCCGATCGCTGCTTTAGAGCTTCTCCATGTTGTCTCTCGGAAGACTGGGAAAGCACTGCTTGGTTAGTGGGGCCTGGAATCACGATGCCCAGGCTGACCCTGCATCGTTCGGGAAGCATTTCCATTACGCTCATGTATCCACGCTCCACAGTCTACGGGAGGGGTGTTTGACCATTTTTATCAGTAGTATCGGGGGTGACGCCCCTCCGACACAAGAGCGCTCTCACAATGTCCGCGTACCCCGCCCCAGATGCCCACGAGAGAGGTGTTCGACCGTGTTTATCCGTAGTGTTCGGAGTGACACCCTCCCGTCCCAGAAGCATCTTCGTAACACCTACCTTCCCAAAGCCCACAGGAGAGCTGTTTGGCCGCCTTCGTCGGGGATGTCGGGGGTAGCATCTAATATGTACTGTGCGTCGTATCTAAATGTTCTATCTCAAAATTCGGTGTAATCTATACCACAATGCTTACTTGCTTGCTGGGAGCGAGGGGGGGGGGGGGGGGGGGGGGGGGGGGGGGGGGGGGGGGGGGGGGGGGGGGGGGGGGGGGGGGGGGGGGGGGGGGGGGGGGGGGGGGGGGGGGGGGGGGGGGGGGGGGTGGGGGGGGG